>Ga0179596_10000050_pt1 | contig 137820 bp, 106 predicted proteins | sample CZODoug1_1_08_16_FD_155494 | JGI IMG/M metagenome (GOLD analysis project Ga0179596, IMG submission 155494) | Vadose zone soil fungal communities from Angelo Coast Range Reserve, California, USA - CZODoug1_1_08_16fungal (Illumina Assembly) | ecosystem: Environmental > Terrestrial > Soil >... | reverse complement strand
CATGTGGCGCGTAATCTGCTGTATCAGGCTATTAAATCTTTAAAAAATATGCTGACCACCCTGACACTACTATTCTGTATCTAAGACGTTGGCGAGCTCTGCCAGCAAATAAATTATTGAATTCATAATAGTTACATTTTCCCCTTTAAGAGCACCATTTTAGCAGACTATAGCGACGCAAACGTTTGATTGAAGTTTGATTGAAGTTTGCCCCTTATGCAAATAGGGTTTAAATTCGCCGAGAATTTCAAACCCGCCTTATCCTTCTTGACGCTGAAAGCGTCTTGTCCGAAGGACCGACATTAGCTTTTTGCAGGAGATCCGCTAAATTTCTAATAGCGGATCTCCTGCACATTTTAAAAAATACATCAAAAACATTCTGATCTATGAGCATGGTAGATTCATTCGAGAAAATCCCGGTAAAAATTTTTAGTACGCTGAACGAGGGTGGCCGTTTTATCGGCAAGGAGATTGCGACCCTTATTAAAGAAAAGGAGGCCAAAGGCGAAAAAACGGTGCTGGGTCTGGCGACCGGCTCCTCTCCCAAGTCCCTGTATGCTGAACTGGTGCGGCTGCACCGGGAGGAAGGCCTGAGCTTTAAGAATGTGATCACCTTCAACCTCGATGAATACTATCCCATCGACAATGACGCCCTGCAGAGCTATAACCGCTTCATGAAGGAGCAGTTGTTCAACAAAGTGGATATCGATCCCAGGAACTGTCATATCCCGAATGGTGAGTGGAAAAAAGAAGATATCAAGATCCATTGTATAGAATATGAAAAGCAAATCGAGGATGCGGGAGGGATAGACCTGCAGATCCTGGGCATCGGGAACAACGGCCATATCGGTTTCAACGAGCCCGGTTCCAGCCTTTTCTCCAAGACCCGGCTCATTCCCCTGGATAATTCCACGCGCATTGCGAATTCAGGGGATTTCCAGAATATTTCAAAAGTGCCCCGTCTGGCCGTTACGATGGGCATCAATACGATCCTGAAGGCCAAGCGCATCGTTCTGATGGCCTGGGGGCAGCTGAAAGCGCCTGTGATCCGGAAGGCGGTGGAAGGAAACGTCACCGAGCAGATCCCGGCGTCCCTGCTGCAGCAGCATAATGATGTTATGTTCGTGACGGATGAGATGGCGGCATCGGAGCTGACGCGCTTCAAATCGCCCTGGCTGACGGGAGAAACCGTCTGGACACCTGTTATGATCCGCAAAGCCGTCGTCAATATGGCGCTGAAGCTGGGCAAGCCGATCCTGAGCCTGACCAACGGCGACTACAATGACAATGGTCTCAGCGATCTGCTGGTCGAGAAGGGCGATGCCTATGAGATCAACCTGCAGGTATTCTATGTATTGCGGGACAGCATTACCGGCTGGCCCGGCGGAAAGCCCGATACTACGAACCCGGCCCGTCCGGAGCGTTCGGATCCGTTCCCCAAACGCAGCCTGATCTTCTCTCCCCATCCGGATGACGATATTATTTCCATGGGCGGCACGTTCATGCGGCTGCATGACCAGGGGCATGATGTACATGTCGCTTACCAGACTTCGGGCAATATCGCGGTAACGGATGAATTCGTCACCCGTTTCCTGGATTTCGCCGTAGGCTTTGAAGTGCTGGCGGGCATCGACAGCCAGAAATCTTCCCAGATCCTGCAGGATGCCACCAAATTCCTGAAAAAGAAGAAGGCCAGTGAGATCGATACGGCGGAGATCCGCCAGATAAAAGGGCTGATCCGCCGCTGTGAGGCCAGGGCTACCTGCCGTTATGTGGGGCTCGAAGACAAGAACATTCATTTCATGAACCTGCCGTTCTATGAGACGGGCACCATCGAGAAAAAGCCGATGGGGGAAGCCGATATACTGCAGACGATGGCGTTACTGCGCGAGCTTCAGCCTCAGCAGATCTTTGCGGCAGGCGATCTGGCCGATCCGCACGGCACGCATAAGGTTTGCCTGGACATCATCTTCGAATCCATGCGGAGGCTGAAAGCAGCCGGGGATGCCTGGATCAAGGACTGCTGGCTCTGGCTGTATAAGGGAGCCTGGCAGGAGTGGGATATCAGCGAGATCGAAATGGCGATCCCTATGAGTCCCGACCAGGTGATGAAGAAAAGATTCGGCATTTTCATCCATCAGTCCCAGAAAGACATGGTCCCCTTCCAAGGCAGTGATAGCCGTGAGTTCTGGCAAAGGGCCGAGGACCGCAATGCCAATACGGCGGGTCTGTATGCGCAGCTGGGGCTGACCAAGTATGCCGGTATCGAAGCGTTTGTAAGGTGGCATTATTAAGTAAGAGGACATACCTGATTCCGGGGGCGGCAGAAGCCGTCTGACATATAGGATATTTTGAAGAATAAGAGCGTTCCGCTTATGAAGCGGGGCGCTTTTTTAGTTTTGCTACAAACTATGTACTTTTGTCGTTTGTTAAGCCAACTATGATGCAGACAAACCGACTAGCAGTGAAACAGGGATGGGTAACCGCATGGCAATCAGCGAAGTTCAGGAAAATGATGATTACAGCGCTTATTCTGGCGGTGATGATCGCCGCTTTCTTCCCTGTTTTTTTTCAGGCCATTGAAAAAAGAAACGGGGTTGTACTCAACGACTGGCTGCTGAATATCTTACCGGCGCATGATGTTTCGTTGCCGATGATGCTGACGGTATGGGCGATCACGACCCTGCTGCTTTTCCGCTGCGTGCAAAACCCGGACATTCTCCTCACCTTCTTATGGACCTATATCCTGCTCAGCCTTGTACGTATGGGCACCATCTCCCTGGTGGCGCTGGATGCGCCCGTCAACCTGATCGGGCTGGCCGATCCCCTGTCGAATGCCTTTTACGGGTCCAAGTTCGTCACGAAAGACTTGTTTTTCTCCGGGCATACGTCCGCGATGTTCCTCATCTATCTCTGTCTGCAGAATAAAGCGGATAAGAGGCTGGCGCTGGCAGGAACGGCGATCGTAGGGTTCCTGTTGCTGGTGCAGCACGTGCATTACACGATGGATGTACTGACCGCTCCCCTCTTTACCTGGCTGGTCTACCGGCTGACCCAGCGGTGGCTGGGTTTGGAGGGCCAGGGCCGAAGATCCTAGAAGGCCTCTCCCAATTGCAGGTAAAAGCCCTGGGAATGACGGCCGAGGCCGTAATCCAGGCGAAGGTTGAGCTTCTCCGCTCTGTTGAGGGCGATGCGGACCCCTCCTCCATAGGAGAGTTTGACGTCATCAAAATTCAGGTCATGGAGTTCGGGGCCTACGTTGCCGAGGCCGGCGAAGCCGACGGCGCCAAAGCGCCAGAAAAGGGGTACCCTATATTCGGCCTGGAGGACGGCTTCATTCTTATCCCGGTAGCGGCCGGCATAGTAACCGCGCATGCTATTGGCTCCTCCCAGGTAGGCCAGGCTGCGCAACGGGACTTCTCCGGCGTTGAAAAAGCCATAGGCCTGCAGGGCCAATACCTGCTGTTGATAGACCCGGATGAAGCGGCGGAGGTCCAGGACGTAGTTGGTATAGCGATAGTCGGACCCTACCAGGGGCATAAAGTGGTCAAAATAGAATTGAAGCATGGTGCCGTGATCGGGGGAAAAGGCATTGTTGCGGGTATCGTAGGTAAAGCTGAGGCCCAGGCCGGAAACATGGTATCCGTCCCTGCCCGCGATATTCTCCTTGTCAAAAAGTCCTCCCGGGGTATATTCTACCCCAAAAACCCGCTGAAACTCGTAAATAACGCCTAAAAAGAGGCGGGGACCGATCCTTCGCTGGGGATGAAGGTAGATATAGTACTGCTTGAACTTATAGGATTCCTTGCTGTCGTCGCGGGTATTTTTGCCCAGTCCCCAGAATTTATCGGGAAAAGAGCTGTAGGACAGCTGTTCATTGACGATAAAACGTTCTCCGGGGAAGTAAATGGAACCATTTATAGCCAAAACTAATTGCGCCCGGGTCGTATAGAGAGCCAGGGCCTGAGCGTTGGAGGTACGGGTGGTGGTATCGCTCATTTTGAGATGAAAAGTGGAGGCGGTGGCCATGCCAAAGGACCAGCCGGTCTCAATCGAGCGGGCAATGATTGGAAGAACCAGCGTATGACGTATATTTGCGGGGCTCTTGATGGGAAGCGGCAGCTTCTGGACGAGTACGACGCCCAGCGTATCTTTTTGGCCGGATGCGGAAAAAGAGTGAAAAAACAGACAGCAAAGCCCTAAAATTGGGTTAAAAAGCGTTTTCCTGAACTTAGGTAGCGGCAAGGTTGTATTATTAATTATTTCGGTTTACTGATTTTAAAACAAGCAAATTAACACTGAAAAACCTAATTTTCTTACATTTGACTATTAATGAAGAATTCACAATTTGTTAAAATTAAAATCATCTTATAATTTTAAAGGCGCTGAATCGGAAAGGATGACCTTCCCTTTCTTAAATAAAGCTAGCAATTATGAAAAAATTTGAATGCCCCGATTTTGTTTTAGGAGATAAAATAACAGACGAACAATTTAGCTTTTTCGATAAGTATGGCGTGATCATATTCAAAGATTTCCTTACATCGGAGACGGTTCAATTATTTAAGGACGAGCTTAAGCGGATCGAAAAGCAGTGGCTGGACGAGGGCCGTGAAAAGATCAACGGGATCCCTCTGAAATTCGGAAAAGACCAGGAGGGCAACAAGATGATCCAGCGGATGTGTTTTCTGTCCCTGTACAGCGACACTTTCCATGAACTCCTGCAGGATCCGCGTATAAAGGCCCTTATAGGTCTCCTGTATCCCTATGAAGGCCGGATCGCCGAAAATGAGAAGGACGGGCTGATCCTCAATCACTATGTCCGGACGCCGGACAGCGCCTTCACCCAGATGGGCTGGCATACGGACAGTCCCCGGGACCTGTTTCTCGGGCAGAAGATCATGCCGATGCTGAACGTAGGTATTCACCTGGATGCCACTCCTTTTGAGAATGGCGGGCTGCGCGTCTTACCGGGAACGCATAAGCAAAACATCCTCAAACTGTTATTCGGAAAGAAATATTTCATCGACAATAATCCCGACCGCCGGGAGATCGGATTCGACGTAGCTGCGGGGGACCTGACCGTACATGACGGACGGATCTGGCATCGTGCCCAACAGTCTCCGTTATTAGGCGAGGCCAGCCGTCGCCGGGTGATGTATGTCCCGATCGTTACCGGGAAGTACATGCCCAAGGATGAGAACAGTAAAACTCCTTTCTACCATCGATTCGCCTCAAAAGTGCAGAATTGATCATCTTATTATACTGAATTTGAAAAAAGGGTCAACGGTCGTTGACCCTTTTTTTCACTTATTTTTACGGTAAACACATCATCGACTTATGGAATATGCATTAATTACTGGCGCCAGCAAGGGGATCGGCAAGAATATCGTGGAGGAGCTGGCCCGCAGGGGGTTCAATGTCCTGCTGGTGGCGCGTTCGGCGGACCTGCTGAAGCAGGTAGCCGGGGAGATCTCCAGCCGCTATACGGTGAAGGTGGACTGGCTGGCGCTGGACCTGTCGGCTCATGACGCCCCTCAGAAGGTCTTCGACTGGTGCCGGCAGAAGGAATACAGCGTCAGGGCGCTGGTCAATAATGCCGGGTATGGGCTGAGCGGCCCCTTCGAGCGGTTCCCCCTGTCGGAGTACCTGAATATGATGCAGCTGAATATGAGTACCCTGGTGGGGCTGACACGTTTATTCCTGCCGGACCTGCGGGGGCAGTCCCGGGGCTATATCCTGAATATCGCCAGCTCGGCGGCCTACCAGGCCGTTCCCGGGCTGAGCGTCTATGCCGCCACGAAGGCTTTTGTGCTGGCCTTCAGCCGCGGATTGCACCAGGAGCTGCATGGCAGTTCCGTCACGGTGACGGCCGTCAGTCCGGGCGCCACGGATACCGATTTCCCCAGCCGGGCACAGTTGGGTGAAAAGGGGATGAAGGCGGCGGCCAAGTTCAATATGAGCCCCCAGGTGGTGGCATCGCTGGCCGTGAAGGCCATGCTGGCCGGCAAGACGGAGGTGATCACGGGGATGCTGAATAAGGTCGGCGCGGTCATGGCCTGGCTGCTGCCGAAGACACTGGTGGAAAGGACGGCGATGAAGATTTATGAGTGATTTTGGGAGGCCGGGACGATTTTCACAGGCCCGGGGCCTAATTTTATTCGCTGCTGAATGCCTTTTGACAATTATTGCCAGAATTTCTTCATAATCCGTCAGATAGAGCCACTTAGATTTTTTCTGTTCTGAATTTTTATTTTATATTTGCAGCCCCTTAGCGGAAGGCCGCCGGGTGAAAGATGGCCCCGTAGCTCAACTGAATAGAGTAACTGACTACGGATCAGTAGGTTTCAGGTTTGAATCCTGACGGGGTCACGAAGCCGACCAGACGAAAGTCTGGCCGGCTTTTTTGTTGCGCAGCGGCGGGAGCTCGCTCCCGGAAGCGGAGCAACGAAAAAGCCGTAGGCCGCGATAGCGGGCTGGAAGGCTTTGGGTAAGGCCAATGCGAAAAGGATGACGGAGCGAAGCGGAGGCAACCCTGACGGGGTCACTTTTTTATCTCCACGCTTTAAGACCCGCTCTGGCAGCGGGTTTTTGGTTCGATACAGCTTTCTGCCAACTGTATCCGTCCCTTAAATGGTTAATTACTACGGCCGTACGGGTTTGAGTCCTGGGCGCTCGTTGGATGTCCAATCATTTTTATAACATACATGCCTACTCATTCTTTGGCTGTCTTGACAGATACGATAGTTCACCTATTCTGTAAAGAGACAACAAGAGAACGCGAATTTTACAAATTCCCCGCATACCCCCGCCGATGCTCGTTTCTGCACGATTACTGTATCGAAACCGAACATCATTGTCTCTCGCAGACCTTGATAAAAGAATGGTCTTCAAGACTTTATAAACCCGGCACTCTTTTGGGAACATCTTAACGATTTGGCAGCCTTACTCGTCTAAAACCGACTATCCCATGTTCCGCAACTATATCAAGATTGCCTTCCGCAGCCTCAGGAAAAGCAAGGGCTTTACCGCCCTCAACGTCATCGGCCTCGCTGCCGGCCTCGGTGTCTGTCTGCTGATCGTCCTGTACGTCACCGATGAGCTCAGTTACGACCGCTACAACGTCAACGCCGACCGCATCTATCGGATCGATGAGGATGCCTATATCAACATCGCCTGGTTCGTCGCTGCCACCAGTTCCAAATTTTTCGGCCCCGCTCTCGTCGCTTCCTATCCGAAGATCCAGCAGATGGTGAGGTTTCGTAACCCGGGCGACCTGTTGGTAAGGAAGGGCAATGACCACGTCCTCGACCATCACTTCACCTTCGCCGACTCGACGATCTTCAAGGTCTTCACGCTGCCGATGATCGCCGGCGACCCCAATACGGCCCTCAGCAACCCTCATTCCATCGTGATCGATGAAAGTGCTGCCCGCCGCTATTTCAACAGCACCGATGTCATCGGGCGCACGCTGGAGGTGGGTGGTAACAATGAGCTCCTCAAGATCACCGGGGTCATCCGGGACATGCCGGAACAGTCCCAGTTCCATTTCAGCTTTATTCGCCCCATCAGGGAGTCCTACACCTTTAATAACCCCAGCGACAACGACTGGTTAAGTAGTAATTATTATACTTATATCCTTGTCCAACCCGGCACCACGCAAGCCGAGGCCCAGCAGGATGTAGACGCAGTCGTCAACCTCAATGTCGGCCGGGCCCTCCAGGAAATGTTCCACGTTTCGGTCGCCGACCTCGGAAAAGCGGGTAATCATTTCCGGTACCAAATCTTCCCCCTCACCGACGTGCACCTCTATTCCAATAAGTCTTATGAGCTGGAAGCCAACAGCAATATCCAGTTCGTTTACATCTTCTCCGTCATCGCCGTGCTCATCCTTCTGATCGCCTGCGTCAATTTCATGAACCTCAGCACCGCCCGAAGCGCCAACCGCGCCAAGGAAGTGGGCATCCGCAAGGTGGCCGGCTCGACAAAAGGACATCTCATTGGCCAGTTTCTCACCGAGTCCGTCCTGCTCAGCTTCTTCTCCCTCGTCCTCGCCCTTGGCATCGCTGTACTGCTGCTACCGGTGTTCAATCAGCTTGCCGGCAAATCGCTCCATCCCGACGTGCTCTTCAGCGGCCGGTTCCTGCCCATCCTCCTCCTGCTGGTGCTGGTGGTCGGCTGTTTGGCAGGCAGTTACCCCGCCTTCTACCTTTCCTCCTTTCAGCCGATCCATATATTGAAAGGACAGGTGGCCGCGGGCTTCAAGAGCAGCTGGCTTCGTAGCAGCCTGGTGGTCTTTCAATTTTTTATTTCTATTGGTCTCATCGTCAGCACCCTCGTCATCTATCGCCAGCTGCACTTTATTCGAAATAAGGAAGTCGGCTTCAATCGGGATCAGGTACTCGTCATCCATGATACCTGGTCGCTCGGCCGGGATGGCACGAGCAATCTTCGCAAGAACCTGCTCACCCTTGCCGGGGTCACCGACGCAACCGTCACCAACGACGTCCCCACTGCCGGCGGCGACCAGTACCGTCAGCCAGGCTGGTTCCGGGATGCCTCGCTCGACGCCAGGAAGGTGACCTTCATGACCACGCTCCAAGTCGACGACCATTATATTCCTACCCTCGGCATGCAGATCGTCAAAGGCCGCAACTTCGACCTCGCGCAATTTCCTACCGACTCCACCGCCGTCCTCCTCAATGAAGCCGCCATAGCGATGCTTGGCGAAAAGGACCCGCTCAATCTGATTATCTACAATCGGGCGGATGAGGTCAAGCCCGATGAGACGGATCACTTCAAGCCTCTCGCTTTTCATGTCGTCGGCGTCGTAAAGGATTTCAACTACAACTCCATGCATGACAAGATCCACCCCCTTGTGATGGTGGTCAACATGTTTAATTGGAGCAGCATGGCCGTCCGCTTCCGCACGAATGATGCCTTCAGTCTCGTCCGGCAGGTGGAAAGTAAGTTCCATGCCGCCAAACAGGGGTTGCCCTTCAGCTACACCTTCATGGATAACGACTTTGATAAATTGTATCACGCCGAGCAGCAGACCGGCCAGATCTTCATCACCTTCGCCGTCTTCGCCATCCTCATTGCCTGCATTGGGCTTTTCGGCCTCGTTACCTATGCTGCCGAACAACGCACCAAGGAGATCGGTATCCGCAAGGTCCTCGGCGCCCGGGTCACCAGCATCGTCGGTCTGCTCAGCAAGGACTTCACGATCCTTGTCGGGGTCGCTGCGCTCATCGCCTTCCCCGCCGCGTGGTGGGCCATGTACAAATGGCTCGAAACGTTTGCCTATCGTACGGAGATCAGCTGGTGGATCTTCCTCGTGGCCGGCGCCGTCGCCCTCGCCATTGCCTTGTTGACGGTCAGTATTCAGACTATCCGCGCGGCTCTTGCTAACCCCGTAAAATCCCTCCGCAGCGAATGAAATGTTTAACAAAGTGACCGCGCGTGGAAATTCCAGGAGCGGGATTATCAATCACTTAGATCTACTATTAACCTTAGATTATTTAGAAAACGGTCGAAAAGTGTCCAATCCGGGTCACGAAGCGGAAGCAAAGGAATATAGGGTTGTCATATTTATTCCGCCTTGAACCTCTCTTCCACTTTTTTCTTCAGGTCCCGCAACGCTTTAGTCCTGTTCTTTTTTAACGGCTCTACTATGTCCGCTGGAGCGCCGGCTGGATTGTATTTTTCCGCCCAAAGGGTTATCTCACAAAGTACCGGGATTAATTCAATCGCTTTTTCGGTAGGGCGATATAGAAATTTGGATTTATTTGTTGGTGCAGTGTGCTTTGTAACGAACCCTTCCTGAACCAGCACGTTGAGCCTGTCGGTTAAAATATTTGTAGCAATCTTTTCATCCGAACATAAGAATTCACTAAAGGAATCTTTACCATATAAAAGTAAATCCCTCATAATCAACATCGTCCATTTGTCCCCAAATATATCTATGGTATAACTTATAGGGCATTCCGACCTTCTGCTTATTGTCTTCATAAAAAAAATAGTTGTTGCATATTGCAATTACTTTGTACATTTGTTATTGCAATATGCAAGTACAAATGTAATATAAAATTCTTGAATATTAATTAAATGAAAGCAATTCACTTAAAGGCATACGGCCAGCCACCAAGGCTTACGCCGATGAAGCAGTACTGTTGTCGCATTTAAAGCTATAGATATTGGACTGAATGACAAACTAAAAAGCCATCTCGTGATGCCTGGCACCATTGTCCTGTTCATTAATAAATAAAAATTAAACATCTAAACATGAAAAAAACAGAAGTATTAAAAGCTTCAGTTCCAGGGTCAGGACTGGCTTTAAGCGCACAAGCCAGCGCACAGATTGTTAATCCTGCAAACGACGCGCAGATAGAAAGCCATGTGAAAGCCTTTTTAGACGCAGTCATCTCCGGTGGCGTTCAACCTATCGAACAAATGACCCCTGCCGAGGGCAGGGCTTCATTAGCTGGCTTTCAATCGTCCGTTAAGGTTGACCTTTCAGGTGTCACCGTTACAGAAAGGACCATCAATGCCGATGGACAGTCGATCAAGATTAATATTGTTAAACCAGTGAACGTCAACGGCACACTTCCGGTGTTTATGTTCTTTCATGGGGGAGGCTGGGTATTAGGTGATTTCCCTACCCATGAACGTTTTGTTCGGGATCTTGTGGTGGAGTCGGGTGCAGCTGCGGTATTTGTCAATTATACGCTATCGCCGGAAGTGCATTACCCGGTTGCAGTCAACCAGGCTTATGCAGCCACAAAATGGGTTGCCGAACATGGCAGCGACATCGGTGTGGATGGCAAGCGTTTAGCGGTAGCCGGCAACAGTGTGGGCGGCAATATGGCGGCGGTGGTTGCGCTGATGGCCAAAGACAACAAAGGCCCGGAAATTAAATTACAGATACTCTTCTGGCCGGTTACGGATGCCAGCTTTGAAACCGGTTCCTATAACCAGTTTGGCACCAGCAGCTTTGTGAGCAGGAAAACGATGCTCTGGTTCTGGGACAATTATACAACAGGTGCAGATCAACGTAATCAGGTCTATGCTTCTCCACTGCGTGCTTCTGTTGATCAGCTAAAAGGCTTGCCGCCTGCTTTGGTGCAAACCGCTGAAAACGATGTACTGCGTGATGAAGGCGAGGCTTATGCCCGGAAGCTGGATGAGGCAGGCGTACCGGTTACTGCTATCCGCTACAACGGCATGATCCACGACTGGGGCTTACTTAATCTGCTGGCCACTGTGCCTGCCAGCCGATCTGCTGTGCTACAGGCCGCATCGGAACTGAAAAATGCCCTGAAATAATGGAGATTTTCTTCAGAAAATAACTCATAGGACATTTCGACCTTCTGGTTATCATCTTCATAAAAAAACTAAAAAATAGTTATTGCATTTTGCAATTACTTTATATATTTGTACTTACAAATTGCAAGTACAAATATATAAAGTAGTATAATTTTTAAATTAATTCAATGAAAGCAATTCAGTTAAAAGCATACGGCCAGCCACTGGAAAACATTGGCGTCGTAGAAATTAATGACATCGGTACAATTAATCATGATGAAGTTGTTATTGAGGTTTTGTATAGCCCTGTGAACCCAAGTGATCTATTATTGATGAAGGGAACGTACCCCATACAACCCGAATTGCCTGCCGTAATTGGGGGTGAGGGTGTAGGCAGAGTGGTTTCGATTGGAAGTGCTGTTTCAACTGTTAAACCAGGCGATATAGTGACCATTCCGTTCGGCACATTTGCCTGGAGCGAAAAGGTTGTGGCCAAAGCCAAAGAGCTGGTTGTGCTGCCGGCAAACGTAGATTTACAGCAAGCGGCTATGCTTTCTATTAACCCCCCGACAGCGGTGTTACTGCTGGAAGAATTTGTCTCGTTAAATTCAGGTGATTGGATAGTATTGAACGCAGCTAATGCTTCTGTAAGCCATTCCATCATTGCGGTGGCAAAATCAAAAGGTATAAAGACGTTAGGCATAGTCAGGAGAAAAGAGGCGGTAGATATAGCGCTAAAAGCCGGGGCTGATGCTGTTTTAGTTGACGATGAAAACGTTGTTAGTGAAGCGAAAAAAGTGACCAATAATGCAGAAATAAAGCTGGGACTTGATGCTGTCGGTGGCAAAGCAACCAATTCCATCGCCGAAATTCTTGGAAATGAAGGTCGCCTGGTTTGTTATGCCCTGATGAGTCGGGAACCCATTAATGTTAGCCAAATTGGGCTCATCTTTAGGAGGATACAGATTCACGGGTTCTTCATGTATTTACCACATTACATTCCCAAGTTAAAAAATGCCGTGATCCAATCGCTGCAACTGTTGGAACAAGGAAAATTAAACGTTCCCGTTGCTGAAATATATCCTCCTGAAAGGGTGAAAGAGGCAATACAACATACCATAAATGGAGGCAAAGTTTTATTACAATTTAATGCTTAAAAAATGAAAGCCTTAGTATACAGAAAAAAAAATACGTTGGACAATTTTCAGATAAAGCTGGAAGAAGTGCCGGAACCTGCCTTGAACGAAAATGATGTGCTAGTGTCTGTTAAGGCCTTTGCAGTCAATCCGGGCGATGCCTATTTTCGCCGGACCCAAAATCCCAAAGATGGCGGGTATCGAATTTTAGGCTATGATTTTGGTGGTGTAATACAAAAGATAGGCGAAAAGGTAAAAGGATTTTCGGTTGGTGACCGGGTCTATGGTGTGGGTGATTCGGCAAGGCAGGGGTGCTATGCAGAACGCGTGGCTGTAGATTATCATTCGATAGCCAAAATTCCGCATACAGCTCCTTTTGACCACGTCGCTGCTGCGCCTATTGTCACAATGACAGCCTGGGAATCCCTTTTTCGTGACCACGATAAACTGCCCGAAGGCGTAAAAAATGTTTTAGTGCTGGGCGCAGCGGGTGGTGTTGGCACAATGGCTGTTCAGCTTTTAAAAGCACGGACCGATGTTCGAGTGATTGCAACCGCTTCGAGGAATGAGTCTGTTGAATGGCTTCAACAATTCAATCCGGACATAATTATTGATCACAATAAAAATGTGCCTGCGCAATTAAGAGAACATGGAATTTCAGATGTCGACTTTGTTTTTGCTGTAAATGGGTTAAAGGAGTCGATCACCTGGTTACCCAAAGTAATTCGTCCTTACGGGCATTTATCGATAATCGAAGTAGACACAGGGGTTGATTTGTGGCAATTCCTGGGTAAGTCAATATCAATCCATTTAGAATATGTTTTTTCAAAAAGCGCATTCGATCATAAAAAAGAAAGCCACGGTCAAATATTGGAGAAGGTTATCTCGTTAGTCGGAGCTAAAAAAGTGAAATCTCCTGTAAAAACAGTTTTAAAGGGGCTTACTGAGCAAAATATTTATCTAGCGCACTCCCAGCTGGAACAAGGGCATACGATAGGAAAAATTGTAATAGAACTTGAAGAAAGCCATTAGAATCGTCGAAATTCAAATTTCTTAATTATGGAAAATAAAGTATGGTTGATCACAGGATGTTCATCCGGGTTCGGAAAGGCAATTGCGGCTGCGGCGATCAATGCCGGCTATGCCGTAGCTGTGACCGCGAGAGATGTTAACAGCCTTGCTGAATTTGAGGCACTTAAAAACGAGCTGGTTTTGGTGACCGAATTAGATGTGGTAAGTCAGGATTCCGTCTCAGCCGCAGTGGAAAAAACTATCGCCAGGTTTGGACGAATAGACGTCCTGGTAAATAATGCGGGTTACGGATATTACGAGATCTTTGAGGAACTGGAAATTGAGGAACTGAAAAAAGAGATGGACGTGAACCTATACGGGGTTCTGAGAACTTGCCAGGCAGTCCTTCCCCAGATGCGGAAACAACGATCCGGGCACATCATTAATATCTCGTCAATAGGAGGTTCAATGGGGACTGCGGGAAGAAGCGCTTACAGCGCGAGCAAATTCGCCTTGAACGGAATGTCGGAATGCATGGTGAAGGAGGTCAGCCCCTTCGGCATTAACATAACCGTACTTGAGCCGGGACAGTTCCGGACTGATTTCTTTAATAAAGGAAAAACCAAAATAAAAGAAAGCAATAAACCGGACTACAAACAACTGGTTGATATACTTAATCAGCAATTCACTGCCGTCAATGGCAGGCAGAATGGTAGCCCCGACCTTGCGGCAAATGCCATCATTGAATTGAGCAAGAATCCGGCACCTCCCGTGCGGGTTCCGCTCGGGGCAGACGCTGTTTCCTGGACCATTGACAGGCTGAAACTGGCTAATGAAGAGTTAGAGTCGTGGAAACAATGGGCAATAAATACTGCCTTTGCCGAAGCGGCGAGCGCGAAATAAAAGCGCAAAAATCTGTTTGACCCGTTTACAATTGTTGTTGTTTCGACCGAAATCTATTTTGAACTTCTGCTTTCATTTAAAATCAAATTTTTGTCATGAAAAGTCGGATTATTTTAAAAACAGTAACACTTATAAGCGTACTGGTTAGCTGCGGGTTCTCCGTAATCGGCATTGTTCGTCCCGAATTACTAGTTTCTCCAGCGTTAGGGCACAATTCTACTTTAGTCGTTTTGGCATCTTATGCTGCCGCCCGATCAATTGCAATTGCAGCTGTTTGTATATTTACTTTATTTGGGAAAAAGAGAGAACCTCTTTATACAATAGCAGTTTTGGCAGCGCTAGTTCAGTTTTTTGATGTTTTTGTTGGCATTTATGAGGGGGATATATCGAAGGCCGCCGGACCATTGATTCTCGCTTTTTTAGGTTCCATTTCGATATATTACGTTTTCAAATCACCGGACACGGTACATAATGCTTGAGCCGGGACAGTCCGAAGAATGACTCACTTATTTACCGTTATAAATAGCTTTGAACTTCTTCGCATATTCCCCGATGCTCACCCCCCCGAATTTATGTTTACCCGCAAAGAAGTCCTCAAACAAAAGGCCCGTATTTAGCGTCGTGAACATTTCCACGTAATCGTTTGCTGCCCCATCATTAAAACCATAGTGCAGCAATGCACTTTTTAAATCTGCGGCCGGGAGTTTGACCCATTTCAGATCAGGAAGGCCAATTTCTTTCCCGAAGGCTGTCGCGATTTCGTCCGTCCCCGTCAAGTCACTCACCACGTATTTGAATGAATGACCCTTGAAGTTTTTGGCGATCAGTGCCTCCGCAGCAGCCACCGCGATGTCTTCAGGATCGACAACCGTAAATGTTCCGGCAGGAATGGTAAACATATTACCCATGATACCCTCAGTCCTGATCAGGTCAATAGAAAGCAATAAGTTCGTGTAAAAATAACCTGCGCGCAGGCTCAGCACATTCACAGCATCCAATCCGTTCAGCACTATTTCTGCAAGCCCCAAACCGCTGATCGCGCCTGCGTCTTCCAGCCGGTGCGCGCCATAGCTACTCAGAAACACGACGTCTTTGACACCCGCATCTTTTACGGCTTTGGCGAATCCTCCAGCCAAAACCTTGCTGATTTCCTTCAGATCCGACTTATCCCAACTTGGCGGCAGCATCAGGTAAACGCCGTCAGCCCCTTCAAAAACCTTCGTCAGGAATGGAACATCAAACAGATCACCAATGGCTGCCTTAGCCCCTTGCTTTACCAGGCCGGCTAAATGATCCGGGTTTCTACCGACAACCGTAACATCATGGCCGGCTTTTAATAAGATCTCCGCTAAAGGCTTTGATACATGCCCTGCGCCTCCTGTAATTACGTATTTACTCATATATATATTATTTTATTTAAGCCAAAAAGAATAGTCCGTGTATCCACGTTCATCCCCACCATAGAATGTCGCGCGGTCATAGGGATTTAATGGAAGCCCTTCCCGGAATCGCAGGGGCAGATCGGGATTGGCGACAAAATAGCGCCCGAAGGCGACCAGGTCGGCGTCCCCTTTCTTCAGAACGGCTTCAGCGCCGTCACGATCGAAACCGCCTGCCGCAATGATCGTTCCTTTGAATATTTTGCGCAATCTTTCGGCGGCGATGGGTTCCTGGATAGCCAGTTCAGCCCGGTAGCTGCCAAGAATGCGGGGCTCGATGATGTGGAGGTAAGCCAGGCCGAAGCGATTGAGCTTTTCGACGGCGTAGTCAAAAAGGGCGACCGGATTGGAATCAAATATGGCTCCCCAGGTTCCGCTGGGGCTGAGGCGAACCCCTACCCTGTTGCCTCCCCATACCGAAACCATTGCGTCCACTACTTCAAGAAGAAAGCGGACCCGGTTCCCGATGGAGCCGCCATACTCGTCCGTCCGATGATTGGCGCCATCCTGGAGGAACTGATCAATCAGGTAACCATTAGCACCGTGCAATTCCACGCCGTCAAAGCCGGCCTTCATCGCATATCGGGCTGCCGTTCCAAAGGCATCCGCCAACGCATGGATCTCGCCGATCCTGAGAGCACGGTTGGGGCTCACCGGCGCCCGGCCGTCGGGGGTTACGACCAGGTCCTCAAAGGGGATGACGGACGGACCTACCGGGACAGCACCATCCGGCAGGAGGCTGGTGTGGGACCTTCGGCCGACATGATACAATTGGAGGAAAATACGCGCGTCTTTTTTATGCACGGCCTCCGTGACCCTTTTCCAGGCTTCGGCTTGTTCCTCGGTGAATATTCCCGGGGCCTTGAAATATCCGTCGCCGGTTGGATGTACCACTGTCCCCTCGGCGATAATATATCCACCGGGCGTTGCACGCTGCGCGTAGTATTCGGCCATCAGGTCGTTGGGGATAAATCGTTTTACAGTGCGCATCCGGGTGAGCGGGGCCATGACCACTCGATGTGAAAGCGTATAGGGTCCCAGTTGTGCCGGAGAGAATAACTTCGAGCCTGTCACAGGCCCTATAGGTTGAATGATCGTATCCATCGGTTATGTATTATCGTATCATTTTTTATTTCGTTAGAAAATCACGCTGTTGCTTAACCTGGTTGACGGGATGTTCTGTTTGCCTTGTCATTCGATGCAACCCAGATCGCATCCAGGAACCATTCCTTATGATCAAAAAAAGTCTGAACGGGGCGGAAACCAGTATCCCTGGCCAGCCGTTCCACCTCTTTAGCCGTATACTTTTGCGAAGTCTCCATATCTATACATTCATCTTCTTCAAAATGAAAGCATTCATCCCCGATCCGGACATCCTGATCTGTCAGGCTGAGCGGGGAGCTGTTAGACGTGCCTGTCTTAGGGCTATAGGTGGGGAAATGGTCAAACTGTGAAATATCGAAGTTCCCGCCGAGTTCCCGGTTGATGCGGGTTAACAAGTTCAGATTAAATTGTTTGGTGACTCCGCCGCCATCGTTATAGGCGGCCAATATGACCTTTGGGTTCTTTTTCAGGTCAACACCCACCAACACCATATCTCCGGGCTGAAGATGCCGTCTTAATTCCATACAAAATCTTTCCGCTTCTCCCGGATACATATTACCAATATTGGATCCCAGGAAGAGCACTACCTTCCTTCTGGAGGATGATTTCGCGGCCTTTGTAAGCATATCGAAATACTCCCCGTGAAGTCCTTCTATCCTGATCCCCGGCAGAGATACCGGCAACGTAAGATTCAGGTAAGAAATAATGCTACCGGAAATATCTATAGGCAGGTACCTGAAATCCGCCCGTACATCCATCAGGTATTTTAGCAAGTGGAGCGACTTCGAGGCGTCACCGGCGCCCAGTTCGATCAGGTCAAAGCCATCTCCTCCGGCAACCAGCGCCCCGGCCAACCCTTCCGTTTGCAGGGAAAAAATCTCCCTCTCGCAGTCCGTCGGATAATATTCCGCGCTATCCATAATCTCCTGGAAAAGCCTGTCCCCCGCCGCATCATAAAAGTATTTGGATTGCAGGAATTTTAGTGTCGCCTTCAACCCTTTCACTACGTCCTCATAAAACGGAATACAAGAGGATGTTCTTTTCTCGGTTTGTACAGCTTGCATGGTTCAGCAAATAGAAATTAATTAATATAGAACTACAAAATAACAAAGGTGCGGACCCACCGCTCCGCACCTTATGCCTATGCCAGCAACCCACCATCCACCCCAAGAGAGGCGCCGATGAGGTAGGGTGATTTATCAGAGCCAAGGAAAACAATTGCCTGGGCAATTTCTTCCGGTCGCCCCACCCTTCCCATCGGAACCGTGGATATCAGCCCATCATAATTTTCCTGAGTGCCGGTAAAACGTTTCAGCATTCCGGTGTCAGTCGTACCGGGGGCAACAACATTCACCCGAACGCCAGTGGTCGCCAATTCCAGGGCTACCGACTTCGTAATTCCTTCTACCGCATGTTTGCTCCCCACATAAATCGAGGCGCCCGCCGCGCCGATCCGGCCATATGAAGAAGTGATATTTATGATACTTCCATGGCCCTGCGCCTTCATCACCCGCACCTCATGCTTTAAGCTCAATACCACGCCCAGCACATTGGTATCAAACGTCTCGGCATAACTTTCCGCCGTTTGATCTGTTATCGGCCCGGGGGTTCCTTCAACGCCTGCATTATTTACAGCCACATCGATGCGGCCAAACTGGGCGACTATCTGATCCACCAGGTTTTTTACATCCTGCTCGTGGCGGACGTCCGTCTTGATAAATGCAGCCGCCACACCTTTAGCGCGGAGCTCAGTTTCAAGTTGTTTGCCGGCTTCTTCGCGGCGTCCGGCGATTACGACAGTAGAATCTTCATCAGCAAAGGCGAGTGCAGTCGCCCGGCCGATCCCCGTAAGCGCGCCGGTAATTAATACGACACTGTCCGATAATTCCCGCTTGCCATTTTGGCTTTTTGTTGTCTTGCTCATTTTGATTAAAATTGATGTGATGTGTTAGAATTATTAAATCTATTTAGTTCGATATTTCGATATGTAAGCGCAAAAAAAACCTTCGTTGTTCGCAAATCCCGCTCAGTGGCCAACCAAAGCTGATCTCTCAGCAAAGTCTTTGTTATTTCCGATCATCCCGATTCGATAACGAAGATAATCACTATTTCGATATATCGACATATATCGATGTAATTATTTTCATAGTTGGGCCTGGATCGATATTCATGGGCTTGTTCATTTCCGGTAATCCTGACCCGTCAATTATTTCGCGGTAAACTCCTTTAGGTAGGAAACATAGGCGCCAAAAACCCCTTTATTAATCTTATAGCGGGCATGACGACCGTCTTTTTCAGCATGCAACAGGTCTGCATCGACTAGTTGATTGATATGATGGGAAACAGTTGACTGAGCCAAATTAAACATCTGCGTGATGGCCTGGCACTGCAACCAATCCTTCTCCTCCTTAATAGCTTGCATGATCTTGATACGGTACGGATCACTCAGCGCCTTAGAGATCTTTTCCAGCTTTTTGTCATCAAAGTTCGTATTCATATATCCAAAAGTATCGATTTATTTTGGATTATACAATACATCCAAATCTTTCGTACTCTCCGCTGAAGCATGGGCTCGCCGGCGCCTGTTTATCATTCCGCCGGTATTATTGGTTTAAAAACTGATTAACATAAGCCACATAAAGCTCAGGATATTGATATAACAATCCATGTCCCGCGTCCGGAAACAGAAAAAGCGTTGCATCCGGTAAGTTTTGCTGCAATATGTAGGAGTTTATCGTGTAAATGATCACATCCTCACCACCGTTAACGACCAGCGTTGGCTGCGTAATCTTTTTAAGGTCGCTGTAGCGATCTTCCGTTATATAGCTTTGCCTTCAGGAGTGGACCCCTGCATGGCCTCCCCGCCCTTCGGGCCAGTTCCTGTCAGAATGAGTTTCCTCACCAGTTCGGGGCGATCTATCGTAATCTGTTGTGCAATCACACCTCCCATTGAAAACCCCAGCAAGTCCATTTGCTTTATGCCAAGTGCATCGACAAAAGCCTCAGCATACCGGGCCATCTCATAAATGGACTCAGGTGTTTCACCGCTGGTAGCCCCAACGCCTGCGGGATACCCATTTTTTTACCAAACCGGCGATACGCGAAACGTATACCTGCCGCCTCTACAAATTGCGTAGGTGCCGTATGATGCATATACCGGCCTCCATCAATGAACTCTGTCTTTTGCATGAGATTAAATTCTAATTTTCAAAAAGTAAAGGCTCAGTTTTGATTAACCCAATGAGCCTCCGTCAACTGCCAGCTTGGCGCCATCAACCGCGAGGATCTGTCCGCTCAAAAAAGGCGACTTATTTGAACCCAGGAAGACAATGGCTTGTGCCACTTCCTCCGGCTGGCCGATGCGCTTCATGGGAACACCCCTGGACATCCCAAACATAGCTTCCTGGCTTCCGGTAAACCGGCCAAGCATACCGGTTTCTATCGGGCCGGGCGCAACTGCATTTACCCGCACCCCCGATGTAGCACCTTCCAACGCAGCAGCCTTTGTGAAACCCTCCACCGCATGTTTACTTGCCGCGTACACCGAAGCACCCGCAGCAGCCCTTTTGCCAAAAGTGGAAGAGATATTGATGATGCTACCGCTGCCCTGCGCCAGCATTACCCGTAACTCATATTTCAGGCTCAACAGAGTACCCAGCACATTCGTATCAAAAGTCGCCTTATAGGTAACTTCAGTTTGGTCGATGATCGATCCCCGCAGTCCCTCAGTGCCTGCATTGTTAACGGCAATATCCAGCCTTCCAAAATGCCTCACCGTGCCGTCAACCAATGCCTGCACATCAGCTTCATGACGAACATCCGCTTTTATAAATTCAGCCTCAGTTCCCAAAGCACGAAGTTCGTCAGCCAGGGCGTTCCCTTCAAAGTCCTTTCTGCCGGAAACCACCACTTTAGCGCCCTCTTCTGCAAAAGCGAAAGCAGTCGCCCGGCCAATACCTGTTAATGCACCTGTGATAAGTACAACACTATCTTTAAGTGTTTTTGATGAGGATCCCATAGAATCAATTTTATTCGGTGAAACTTAATTATTCAGGAACAAACTTGCGTGCGCCACGAAGGTTTCAGGATACTGGAATATCGAGCCATGATTTGAATCCGGGTACAGGATCAGCGTAGCATCAGGCAGGTGTTGCTGTAAAATGTACGAGTTCACTGTGTAAATAATAATATCGTTGCTGCCGTTGACAACCAGCGTAGGCTGTTTTATTTTTTTCAGATCAGCATAGCGGTCCTCTGTGATCGCGTTGTACTCACTCAGTGCGGCCACCTGTGCCCCGACTACCGATTCTTTTATCTGCGGATCGCGTCCTTCGACGCGTAGTAGCCTACGCTCAAGGAACTTTCTCCCAGCCGCCTGGCTTTTTTCACTTGGCGTGAAATGTACCTTCAACCATACATCTTCGGGATTTGCATAGGTCCCGCCAAAGATCCCCTGGGCTTCAGGTGTCAGCGACTGCATACCTTCGCCAGCTTTAGGCCCAGTGCCAACCAGGATCAGCTTCCTAACCAGGGCGGGGCGATCCAACGCAACCTGCTGTACTACCAAACCTCCCATGGAGATCCCGAGCAGATCGACTTGCTTTAGCCCAAGCGCATCAATGAATGCCTCCTCATACCGGGCCATTTCATAGATGGAAGGAGGGGTTTCCCCGCTGGTACTGGAGATACCTGCATTATTAAAAAGGATCACTTCGCGTTCTGCCGCTAAACCATCCGTAACCGCCGGGTCCCAGTGGTCCATCGTCCCGGTAAAGTGCATGTTAAATACGATCGGTATGCCGGCTTTTTTACCAAAGCGGCGATATGCAAACCTGATACCTGCTGCCTCTACAAATTGTGTGAGCACCGTATGGTGAGTGTAAGAATCTTTGTTCTCCGTTGCTAAACTTGCCATGATTTAATTTTTGTTTGTAATTTTTGATGCATTAAAAATCAGATTCTCGTTCCAGAATATCTTGACACCCGTCATCTTATTCGCCGGCTGAGACATCATCGATGCCAGGTGCTCTTTGGTCAGGGATGAACCATTAAAAAGGACAGTGGCTTTAGGCGTTAAAAAGGGCAGCGCATATTGAACCGCGAAAAAGGTATCGGTAAAGTCGAAAAAGCCCTTATCCGTTTGGTGCGGCGTGTTCACCACCAATAAATCGATGCGGCCCTTAAAATAGCAGGCAACCTTTTTGTAGACCGGTACCACACCGCTAAGACACGACGATTCAATAAGCAGGCCCAGAGCGCCATGCCCGATATTTTCAACCGCACTCACCAGTACACTTTGTTCTGGCCCGCTGATTCCCAGTTTGAAGCCGTCCTCAGCCAACAGTCGCCCAAAGGCTACATTGTCTTCATTAGTGATGTGTAAAATGAGTGCTATCTTGTTTTTTGATCGGGCCATCGCTGAATTTCTTCGCTGGCACAAAGATAATCGGAGAGGGATCGCTGCGTCGAAGTAAAATCAAAGACGCATTTGTGAAAATCAAAGAATATGATTTTTTCTGAAGTCGGCAGGTGTCAGACCAGCGAGGTTCTTAAAGAAATGGCTGAAGTTGGATTGATCTGCAAATCCCAGGGCAAAGGCAATATCCAGCAAGGTCCAATCGGTACGCAGCAGCAACACCTTGCTTTGTTCCAGCAAGCGCCCCTTAATGTGCGCGCTTACGTTTTGCCCGGTATACTTCTTTAACAAAGCATTTAAATAATTGGGATGGAGTGACAACTCATCTGCAAATTCCTTTGCCGTTTTCAAGCGAACCGGGTTCACATAATTGATATTGTTGGCTTCCATTTCCAGTAAGTGAAAGAATTCATACATATGCTTGAATTCACCCGTAATGGCGTCCGGTACGGGATAATTGGCTATCCGGGTGCAGTTAAGGATCAGCAACTGTAGAAAAGCCTGCATGGTTTCCTCTGCCAGCGGACCGCCCGTTTTTTCAGCTGTCAGCAACTGTGCGAAAAGCGGATCAAGTACTGCAATGTCACTTTTCGTGAGCAGGATCACGCTCTTGAGCGGGTCATTGAATAACCCATATTTTTCAATCAAGGACTTTAAAGTGGGATACTGATCAGCATACCCCTTTTTGAAAAAGCCGATATAACCCTCCGATTCCGTATTCAGTTTCTTCCAGGATATGATCTCACCCGGATGGATAAAAAGAATAGTCGGTTCCTGGATATGATAGGTACGTGATCCCAAAGTAAAAATACCAATGCCTTTGGTGACGTACATGATCTTGTAAAAATCGCGGCGATTCGGCGATAAATAATTCTTACAGGTAAGCGGCGCCCGTGGAATAACGTGAATATTCCAGGCCGCAAATCCTTCCCGTGAGATGGGCAACAGATCCGGCAGATCCCGAAACTGACTAATCGTTTTTTGGTCCATCGTTGTTTCAGCCATTTTACACCACTATAGATCCAAATTAGGAAGTATTCCCGGAACCCTATAAAATATCTACTTTTTAGCACAATCGAACGGAGTGAAACCAGTTTATTCACCGAGCAGCCCAATATTTTTCTTACATCCTTGGTCTTCAATCTTTCCACCATCACTGTTGAAATTGATATAGACAGTGATTGGTTTTGGATCAGATTTCAAAGTTTTCCCGGTTTTGGCCCGCTCAAATACAAGAAATTCTCCATTAATATCTTTGTGCTTTAATGTCACGACATCCTAGCAAGGGCAGAGCCTGAAAAAGGCAATTTTGTCACCCAATCGATCCGTTTTTAACGGAAACCTAACTGCCTGAAGAAGGATTCTTTATAACTTTTACCGATAGGGATTTCATATTGGGCAATTTCCACCTGTTCTTTGTTGAATGATTGAATAGCATCCACATTTACTACGGAGGAACGATTGATACGTGCGAATCTGCTGTAGTTGATCTTTTGTATTACCTGCATAAGAGATAACCGGACAGTAAACTTTTTATCTTTCATGACAACATGAACATAATTGCCATCTGCTTCCAGGTATAATATCTCGCTGATATTTATTTTTACAAACAGGAAATTTCGCTTAACAAAAATATAATTCCCCTGCCGCAGAATAACTTCTTTGTCTACACCATCGTGCCCATTCGTTCCCGCAACAGCCGGGACAGGGGGATTTACTTCTGTAACGATATCCTGCTGTCCACAGGCTATGAAATTATGTATTGCCATTTCGATGGCAATACTAATATTACTACTATTATATGGCTTTATAAGAAAAGCTACCGGGTAGGTCTGTTTAATTCTGCCAATGGTGGTGGCGTCGGCAAACGCTATAAGATAAATAACCGGCACCCGCTTTATTTTCATCAATTCAAGAACGGTATCAATACCATCCTTATCACCCGGGATATGGATATTTATTAGAATAATGTCCACATCGTTTTCTTTAAAAAGCCGGACCGCTTCTTCTGCCTGCCCTGCAATGCCAGCTATGGTATATCCATATTGCTGCAGGCCGACTGACAACTCCTGGGACAGGATTGAATCGGCCTCTACTACCAGGACTTTTATCAGTTCGGGTTCCTTTAGGCTAATAATAAGGTGGTTGCTGCCGCCCATCAAATAGTTAATAATTTGATAATCAAATACATGGGGATAGTATTCAGCAAATATGCAATCTTAAATGGGGCCGTCCTATAGTAGGAATTTGAGTTTGGATAGTATTACCGCTTATATTGGTTTAGATTAATTTCGGGCGGACTGGCAGGCAATGCCACTAAATATACTGATGAGGATGAAATAATTGTAATTTAATGATGGATCAGTAATTTACCTGTCCTGCAGTCTGCTCCATCATATCCCAGTACGAAGTAGAGCCCATTGGTCAGGTTTGCCAGTTTCGTAAGCTGTAATTCATTTGTTCCGCTATGTAGCTGGTACTGCCGGCTTAGCACCAAATGGCCTGTTGCATCAACCAGGTTAATGAGCACATTGCTATTGCCGGCAGATAACCACAGGATGGTGGCAGATGCGCTGGCAGGATCAGGACTGATAGATAATGCAGCAGCGGCATCTGTTTGTATTTGAACAATTTTGCTGAAATTATAACTACCATCGTTATTCTGTGCTTCGACCCGATAACTGATAGTGCTGCTCTTAAGAGCTGATGCATCCCGAAAGCTATAACTGTTGCCACCGGCATTGCCTGGTTTATAATCAACTGTTCCTGCTGCGGAAAAATCTGTTCCGTTATAGCTCCTTTCAACAAGGTAGTTCTTTACATTTTCTTCATTAGCAACCGTCCACCCGATCACCACCTCTGTTCCGTCTATCCGGCCGTCTACCGAAAGGAATTGCATGGGCAAAATAGTACAAGTCATCGGGGGAGTGATGGTTGCACTGGTATTCAATATACCTGACGAGCCCGCTGCTGCACCGTAATTGGTAACGGCTAAATTGGTTGCAATTGTATGGCCTGCCGGTCCGCCATGAGCGGAAGAGGCTGCATTCAGCGCACCATTGGCATATACAACGCCGCCACCACCACCGCCACCCGGTCCATGTGCATAATGAGTGCTGCCATAGGCGCCATCATTAATGCCACCATCGCCACCATTGGCAAATACCGTTACGTTGGATTGTCCACTGCCTGCATCGAGCAATACGGATCCTCCCGCTCCGCCGCCTCCCGAACCATCATTATGTTCGGTGCTATCGGCTGACATGCCATTTACATTTATGATACCGGCATTAATAATCGATTGCGCGTATATGATAACAATACCTCCTCCCGTTGCACCGCTGGCGGAGAATCCGTAAGGTAAACTTCCCGTTCCATCGTTATTATCTCCGGCGCCCCCGCCACCGCCCATGACCAGCCGGATGGGGCTATTTTGCGCAAAGAAAGCACCCGGATTGCCTCCTACAGGTTGATTGGCTGAATAGCTATTGCCCCCTTTTCCACCGCCCCCCCCATTGCCACCGCCACCGCCGCCGCTGTTGTCATTCTGAGTAGCGGGCAGGTAATCGGTACCACCTCCACCGGCATTCCCAGGTGCTCCCATAGCAAAGCTGCCATTGAAATATCCTTCGGCTGTATTTATTGTGAAAGAGCCATAATTATTACTATTAATAAGTCGTGGCGTTCCGGCTATGCCCTCCCCTTTAGAGGCATGATCACCTATGCCTGCACCTAAATTAGCGTTGGTACCCGACACCGAAGCATAATCCGTATTGTGATCGGGCCCGCCAGTTATCTTTACCCCGGCACCACCGCGGAAACCTGCACCGGAAGCACTGATCGTTTGTCCATTCATATTCAACACATTCACTACATTCAGTACAATGACACCTCCTGTAGATCCGTCCCAGTAAGGAGGTGTTACCGTTGCTCCCAGGACCAGGTTGTAATAAGCGGGAACATGAATGACCTGGTAGGTATATTGTCCATCCGTGGTAAAGGCGGCGCTTTTATATTGATTAACTGTTGGAGCTAGCAATGAAAGTGTGCCGCCGGATAAAGGAACCGCATTGGTGGCCACTACATATTCCATATTGCCGGCAAGCAACTGGCTATTGGCCAGGTAACCGCTGCCGCTTACACCGTCGCCGTATACACTGCCATTGGTGGCATTGATCTGCGCTCCCTGCATTTGAATGATCAATAATACATCGCCAATGTTGATGGGTGTGCTCCCATGTGTTGCAGCGCCAATTACAACAGAGGTGCTGCCAGCGCTCACGAGAGCCTGCTGACCCGGATAATACGTATTGGGAAAGGAGGTGATTGTCGTCGTGGTTGCCGAAGACGGGCAAGTCTGTGCGTGTAGTCTGGCGCCGGCCAGCAATAATACGGGTAAGAGAGCAGCGAATAAACAGACATTAGTATGACCTCGCTTTACAGAAGTTTTCATAACGTATCGGATTTGGGGTATTACGAGTCAAAATTACATTTTTGAAATACCCTTCCGTGACATTGTATGCCAATAATACCCTTTCTGTATGTAGAAACAGGAAGTTCAATGACAAAGGCCGTTCGTTGTCACTAAAGTTATTGCTCGGGCAGGATGACGAGGATCGTCAGCGCGATGAGTGCGATGGCCAGGATGATAAGGTTTATTCCGCGTGGGAGATGCATGCTACCAGCGATTAATGGGGGACTAATCTACGGCGCGACGACGCAATAGGATTGAGGCATACGCCAGATAGCCCCAGGCCAGGAGGAGGAAGGCGAGCGCCGCAGCGGGCCCCTTCGCATCCCCGATGAGTCCCATGATCGGCAGGAGGATCGCCCCGCCGGAGACACCCATGATAAGGAGCCCGGAGACCTCGTTCTCGTGGTCGGGGGCGTGGCGGAGGGCGGCGGCGAAGAGGATGGGGAAGACGTTGGCAATGGCCAGGCCGATAAGGAAGATGAGGGGCAGGATGATGGTCAGGGAGATGGCGAAGAGGAGGCAGGTGAGGGCGAGGATGCCGAGGATGACGCTGCCGAGATAGACGCGACTGTTTTTGATCCGGGCCAGCAGGATGACGCCGGCGAGGCTGCCGGTCGTGCGGGCGATGAAATAGAGGCTCGTGCCGAGCCCGGCTTTTTCGAGGGGCAGCTTGCAGCGGTCCATGAGAAATTTGGGCAAGGTAGTGTTGAGGCCGACATCGAGGCCGACGATGGCGATGACGCCGAGGACCATGGCGCCGATGAAGGGGTCGGTGAGGTGTTTTAGGCAAGCAACCATACTGGAAGAGGTGGTGTTGGCCGCTTGCTCGGTGATAGGGGTGGTCGCCAACCAGATCGCGTTGATCGCAGTGGCGCCGGCGAAGACGGGGAAGATGAGCTTCCAATCGCCGAGCCAGCTGGAGGCGGTGGCAGCGATGATGGGTCCGAGAAAGGAGGCGATGGCTTTTATCAGCTGACCGGCGCTGAGCGCACTGGTGAGTCTTTGGGGGGAGACGACATTGTTGAGCAAAGGATTTAATGCCACTTGCAAGAGCGTGTTGCCGATGCCGGCAAGGGCGAAGGCGATCAATAGAATGGGGAAGGTATAGGTCGCCAGGGGAACGAGCATAGCCGCGGCCGTGATGGCCAAGCCCAGGAGGACGGTTTTTCGGCGGCCGATCCGGTTCATGAGTACTCCTATCGGCACCGAGAACACCGCAAACCAGATAAAGACCATCAGCGGCAGGAGGTTCGCGATAGAGTCCTTCAGTTCGAGATCTTTTTTGGCATAATTGGTGGCAATGCCGACGACATCGACAAAACCCATGACAAAAAAGCCCAGGAAGACGGGAATTTGCTGACGGGTGGAGGGGCGTGTTTCCATGTTTATTGCTTTTCTACGCGGATGGTGACGACATCCTGCGGGGCGACAGTGACCATACCCTCGACCACGGCCTGCGGCTCCTCCTTTGTATTGCTGTAGTGCGCGGCGCCGATCGGTCCATTCCAGCTAAGGGTAGTGGATTCGGGCTGGTCGCCGGGGTTGAAGAGCGTGAGCATCCAGGCCTTCCCGTCGATGCTGGGTCGCAGGACAAGGGTCACGAGCCGCTGCGAACTCAACTGCAGCCTGGGCGTCGTGGACGGGGCATTGCCGGTGGCTGCGGTAACGATTAGCGGTTGCGTCAGGCTGGTAGCCAGTTTGGTCGCGGCAACCGGGTCAAAGACCTTATGCGGTTGCAACGCATAACGAAAACGAATGATCCCGTCCTGGTACGCGCGGTAATTGGTCTCCCAGTGGTTGTTGAGCGCCCAGGAATAGAGTTTCTGCGTCGGCTCGATGTGCTTGCGCCAAACGGCAGGATTGGATTGACCGCCCAACAGCGTCGCGGTAATGCCGCCCACTTCCACCAGCGGGGCATCGAGGGTCACCCAGGTGATGCCATAGTCCTTGTTGCTGACATCGGCCCAACTCCCGACTTCCAGCCAGTTCTTACAGGACCCGGGGATCTGATCCTTCTCGGGTCGCATGATGGCCATCGGGATGTCGAGCCGCATATCGCCGCCGGGCACGTGAAAAGGGAAACCGAAGTTGAGGCTTTCCTTCCCATGAAGATTGGCCCAGGGATAGTCGCCGGGATGCGGGTCCAGCTCGGCGGGCAGTTTGTCGAGTGTATTGGTGATCTCCACATAGTCGAAGCCGTTGATGACGCGGATGTCCCGGGTAAGCTTCTCTAAGCCAGGTGCTTTGGATTCGATGCGCATCTCGGTGAGCACGGGGCCCAGCTCCTTTGTGGTGATCTTTACCGGTCCGTTGCGCTGGAGATTCTTAAGGTCGTTCCCGAGGAGGAAGAGATAGTCGTTCAGTCCGCCGCTCGAGTCGGTGTCGACGAACTCGTTGTCGATGCCAGGGTTCTTAAGGCCCGTGATGACGCCGGTAGTCGGGTCGACGATAACGTGCAAGTGCGTATTGGCAATGGAGTAGCCGTCCACCGATTGGAAGACGTTTCCGTCGTTTTTGGCGCCGGTGGTGATGGTGTAGCGTTTGGCCGCGAAGGGCGGGATCCCGGTGGCGACAAAGGCCAGTTCGCCGGTGGAAAGACGCTGGGAACGGAGCCGTGTTCCCGCGGTGTCGGTGACGATATCACCATCGGTGGAGAGCTCGCGGGGGATGAGAACGAGATTCGTTCGGAGCCAGCTACTGGTATTGTAAACATCGACGGCATGGGGGACGGGTGTGGCCGCGTCGAGTGCGCCGTTGAGTAATTCCAGCGAGAGGCTATCGGCCATGGTCGCATAGGACTTCTTGATGATCCACTGCTCCATCGTTTTCTGGCTAAGCGGTCGCGTTACGCTCACATCTGCGCCCCAGGTGTGCTCGGAATAGAGGATGACATTTCTCCAGGCCTCGCGGGCCTTGTCGACGGGGTAGTCGCCCTTGCCGGTGATCGCCCACAGCACCTCGGCCTGGCTGAGTCTCGAACTGCTCGCGCGGTTCTCGGCGGTCTCGAGGGCGGAGGAGGCGGCGCCGTCTTCCCAATAGCCGGTCCAATCCCCCTTTTGTTGCGGGAGCTGGCTGCCATATTTGTCTTCGAAGGCCTTGAAGGCGGTGCTGGTGGAAGAAATGATAAACTTCGGCCAGGCATATGTCGTGTTCCAGTACTTTACAAAATCGCTGATGCTGATGTCCGGTGTGGCGTTGTCCCCGTGACCGCTCCAGCGGATATAGGAGATATCATAGTTGAAATTCTTGCGTTTGAGTTCGGCAATATAATCGCCGACGAATTTTTGGGTGAGGCCCTGGGGCATGCCGTGGGAAAGCGCGTAGCCTTTATACGGGATCCAGACGAGGACCTTCTCCTTGCCGCTGGGGCTTACCCAATAAAAGGGCTTGTCTTCCCACTGCTGGAGGATGTCTCCAATGCGATCGAAATAATTTGGGGCGGCGGAGAAATATTTTATTCCCGCCTGGGCCATGGCGGTGACGGTGCCCCAAGTGTAGCCGGGGACATCGCTGATCATAGCAGCATCTACCTTGGTGCCGGCGAGGGCGGCGACTTCGGTGCTGCGGTGGAAGAGTTGGAGCAGTTCTTCGGGGCGGCAGAGTCCGGTGAGCGTGTTGACATACATCCCATTCAGCGCGACGCCGCCGTCTTTGAGCGCGGCGATGAGGTCCTGGCATTGTTGTTCGCTCATCCGATGGAGGAAGAGATCGGCGGCGTAGATACCTTCGAGGTTCCAGACGAAACGGGCGCCGGAAGGGTAGTCTTTTGTGCGTTTGGCGTAGTCGATGCCGGTGAGCAGGTTATTTAGTTGTTTTCGCTCGACGTTGGTCTGGATCTCCGTATAGCCAATATCGTTGTGGGAATGGGGAAGGATATAGATGGTCATTTCACGAGCCGGTTCGAGATCGACCTTGCCGGTGGCGATGGTTTTGCCGTTCGCTTCGAGAGTGAAGGAGGTGGCAACCGGCTTTTTGGGCGCGGGGACGAACACCTCGAATGGATTTGTTCCTTTGCCAATGCCGAGGGAAAGATCGGGTGCGCCTTTGATCTTTACGGTTACCGTGGTGGAATCGCCGGGATTGTCGAGCGTCAATTCCGCGGACTGATAGGATCTACCCTCCCGAACGGAAAGGAAGGGCAGGCCCTTCGTTTCTTTGACGGTAAGCCGCGGCCCCTGTGCATGGGCCACGGCGAACAGGATGGAAGTAAAGAGGCAAGAAGCTAATTTTTTCATATTAAATTGTAAGTTAAGTTATTCTAGTCTCCGGGATTTTGTGTCTGGTCTACTTTACAAAGGCTTTTATGAGGGTGATTGGATCGGCGGTCTCATTGGTCAGTTGGAATTCGCCGGCCGCGGCAGGAAGGGCCAAGGTTTCGGCATAGTTAAGAATATAGGTTTTTCCCTGGGCGGTAGTCAGGGTCAGTCGTTTCCCTTCCACGAGCATCAGCAAATGGCAATGGCCTTCGGTGCCGAGGCGGATGGTGCCGGTCAGCGTGATGCGGTGGATGGAATAGAAATGTTCGGGATGGGTGGGTAGGAGTTCGAGTTTATGATGCGGATCGGATCGTAAGAGTTGTGGTTTGGAGACGAGCTCTTGTTTCACTTTCCCGCCTTTCCGGGTGAAATCCAGGTTGTGGAAGGCGTGTTCGATGTTGATGGGGCGCGGCATGCCGTCGAGATCGAGCCGCATCCAGTCATACATCTTGAAGGTGAAGATGTAGGGGGTTGCGCTGATCTCGAGAACGAGGTTATTGATGCCTGAGCCGTGGATGGTCTGGTTGGGGATGAGAAACAGATCGTGTTTATGGGCCGGCAATAGCTGGACATATTCTTCGATATCTATCGCCTGGTTGGCTGCCTGGCTTTCTTCGAGCGCCTGCCTGAAGGCCGAGGGGTCGATGTCTTCGCGAAATCCCAGATAGACCCCGGCGCCCGGCTTGCAATCCAGGATATAGTAGGTCTCGTCCTGAGTGATGTTCTCGCCGAAATGTTCTTTGATATAGGGCAGGGAAGGGTGGCATTGGATCGAGAGATTGCCGCCGCCGAAGGTGTCAAGAAAGTCGAAACGGATGGGGAACTCCTCGCCAAAGCGTTGGGCGTCGACGCCGAGAACGGCTTTTGATTCATATTGCATGAGCCAGTCGAAGGCGATCTCGAGGAGGAGGCCATCGCTTTCGAGGATGAGGCCGTTCTCGGGGGCGATGAGTTCGAAGCTCCAGGCGTAGTTGATCTCTTCCTTTGATAGGGTCGGAATATGTTGTTTCATCCACTGGCCGCCCCAGACGCCGGGTTCGAACCAAGGCCGGGCGCGGATGCCGTTATAGGCCATGGACTGAAGGCCGCGACGGACACTGTCCAACATGGCCCAGTTGGGATGGTCTTCATGCTGGCCGTCGACGACGATGTCAATCGATAGTTGACGGCGGTGGTTGTTGAGGACCACCCAGTCGACGAAATAACTGCGTTTGTAAGAGGCGGTGTTTGTCGCCCCGAGATTGGTGGCGCTGCCCGCCCGCATGCGGTATTGGATTTCGTTCTTTGGCAGATCGAAATAGACTATGGGCGCTTTCCAGGTGCTGAGGCCGGCGCCCGTGCCGGCGAGGATGTTGAGGGTATCGTTTGAGTCAGGTTGCCAGGTGGTTATGTTTTCCGTGTAAAAGCCTGCGAGTTGGAGCGTGGTTTTTGTTCCCCAGACGGAGTTGTCGGCGCCGAGAAAGGGTTTTACCAGTCGATCTATTTCTTCTTCGGATTTTTGCCAGGCCCGGGTGTCGTACCAAAGGACTTTGGCGCCGAGGTTGCGTAGGGCAGTGACGAGTTGGATACGGATAAGATCCCAGTCGATGCCGGCATAGCCATCAAGTAGGGCGCCGCCTTGTTGAATGATCCAGCGTGCGAGGGATTCGTAGCCTTCGGCAATATGGCTGCTGCCGAGAGATTCGACGGGGTAGATATTATAGTTGTCTGTTGGTTGGTTTGGGATCTGCTTTGGCAGTTGGGGTTGTCGGGATTTGCGGGCCGGGATGGTTGGGGTTGGCTGGGTGGTGAGGCTTGCGGCGCCGGTAATGGCGGTATATTCGGTATGACCGGTGATGATGACCGGGATATCTAAGTGGAGTTGTTTGGCGAATAATGCGTAAGCCTCGGAGATGCCGCCGCCGATGACCAGGGCGTCGGCTTCGAAGCGCTTGAGCCAGGGGGTGATAAAGCTGTTTAAGTTAGCGCCGAAGGTCGCGAAGGCGGTTGCGGCTTTTTCGTCTTTTGGTGCGCGGTCGGCGATCTCGCGGACGTTATGTGCCGGGCAGGCGCTTAGCAGCCAGTGGGCCGAGATATAGTCTTCGGCGATCCCCTCTTTGAAGGGGATATTGTACAGATAGCCATTGGGTGGAACGCCCGGGCCTTGGGTGAGCGGCTGTTTGTCCTGGATGAAACAGGCGCCGAAGCCTGTGCCCAGGGTGATGGCGATGATCTTGTTGTGTTTTTTTGCGGCGCCCGAACGGGCTTCGCCGAGGCCGAAGCAGGTGGCGTCGTTCTCAAAACAGATGGGGATGTTTGCGTTGGCAATGCGTTGTTTTAAGGCTTCCCGGATGTTAAGACCATAAAGGCTTTCGTATTTGTTGAGCCCGCTGATCATCGCGATGCCGTTGACGTAGTCGAAGGGGCCGGGCATTGCGATGCCGATGCTGGTAACGGGATGGTTGGTCGGGGCCAGGCTGGTGACCGCGTTGATGAGGTTGGCCCATGTGTCGAGTATGGTGAGCGCGTTGGCGGCGGGGTTGACGGGCAGTCGCCGGTAGGTCGATGAGTGGAGGGTTTGGTTGTCGATCAATGCGGCGGAGATGTGTGTGCCACCGATGTCCACCCCGCAAGTCATATCGTTAGTATGTTTAGACATAGTCCTTTTTGTTTGCTTTTGATTAGCCCGCAGTGAATGCGGGTTTTGGTTAATTTGGTGCTATCGGTTTTTCGTTGATATGTATGTATGTTTGAACATATATCGATCGGGCAAAAAAATTGAACGACCTAATAGCTCCCTTTTTTGATGTCGATGCTGTAGGTGAACTTATCGCTCCGGTAGTAGCCAAGGTTGTATTCCACGGGGCGGTCGCCCACGTCATAGACGAAGCGTTCGCGGAACAGCACCGGGAAATGGCTGTCTACCTTTAGCTTTCGGCCCAGAGATCCGGCGGCGCGGGCGCTGATGTTCTCGCTGCTCCGGTGGACCACTACGCCATATTTTTCTTCCAGCATCGGGTACAGGGGGCGATCGAAATCATCTTTTTCCGTGATGCCGATCCGCGGATGGAACCAGCTTTCGAAATAGACGATCGGTTCGCCTGACTCCTCCCCTTTCAGCTTCGATAATTTTACGACCTTTTTATCCGCGTCGAGGTGGAAGAAGTTCCGGATCGTTTCATTTATGGTGACCCACTCTATTTTCAGTTGAAGGTTGGTGACCACGATGCCTTTTTCCTGCATTTCCTGGGTGAAGCTGTACCAGTGGTCCAGGCCGGTCATGAGTCCCCGTTTTTCGGCGACCCGGGTGCCCACCCCTTTTTTGCGGACGATGAGACCTTCGTTCTCCAGTTTGTTCGTCGCCTGCCGGATCGTGTTCCGTGAGACGCCGAGGCGATTGGCGAGTTCTACTTCTTTGGGGAGGAAAACGCCCTTACGGAACTTCTCCATGGAGATGAGTTTCCGAAGGTAGTCTTCCACCTGGACGTGGAGCGGCAGTTTGCTTTTATGGTCAATCAATTCTTCTCTTGTTAGAATGTTCAGACATATGAAATTCGTGCGAAAATCCCAAACCGCAAAATTTTTTGTCGCCTTTTTAAAATGGATTGTTTTAACGGTATTTACTTAATACTCCTTATGAAACTATCTATTTACTTGGCTTTCAAATGCTTGCATAAAATAAAGTTAGAAAGTATTTGCTAATATTTTTAAATCGCCTTGGAGCCGGTTTGAAATCCGTCCAATCCGGGTCACGAAGCCGACCAGACGAAAGTCTGGCCGGCTTTTTTGTTACGCAGCGGCGGGAACTCGCTCCCGGCTTCGAACTTGCCGAATGTTCATTTCCACCAGGAAGATTGGCAAAAGGGCAAATTATACTATTAAGAAAATAAACCTTGCGGGGGTATCGTTCTTTCAGCTTAACCCCTAAAAAATACCCAATGAAAGCGTTATCGTTCATGGCTGTCATTTCTATGCTCTCTTATTCAACGTTAGCAGAGACAACTCCCAAGACTTCCAGCCATTCTCCCCGGATCTATATTATGATGAAACATGGTAAACTTATTGAAGTAAACAATGGTCATAAAAAACCCGTCAAAAAAGATATTGCCCTGATCAATGAATCGACTATCCACCCCGATGGGTCCATTGATGCTGGCAGTGGAGAGTCTAAAAAATTAAAAGAAGGCCAATACATTACGATGGACGGGCAAATTCGCAATTTAAAGGATATGGCGCATCCGGAAACAACTTCGAGGATTGTCAAGTCTCACGCTAACACCAGCATGAAGGGGAAGACTCGGGGAAGGTTCAAGGCCGAGGGGCCGGAGACCAGCGCGGAAGGTTCTCTGACAGACGCTTCGATGATCTTCGACCTTACCCGAAAAAACGCTTTGGTAAAAATACATGCACCGCTTACGATCTCCAGAAAAGCAGATGCTGCTTCGCCCAAGCTTTTGGAGTGGTGCTCTGGTAAAGAAAAGATTAACAAAATCGTCTTTACAGTATATAAGCAGGGGGATAGCAGCAAGTTTAAGGTCGTTACCCTCGGCGATGCGGTCATATCAGGAATCAAGGTGACCAAACCTGGGAAACTCGCCGGTGGAAGCCATACCGGTGAATTGGCAGAAGAAAAGGTTACGCTACATTATAGGAGTCTTTCGGTTGTCTATTACCAGGGTAGTAGTATCAGCACCACTGACAACTGGACCACCAAAAACAAATAAGCTACAGCAAATTCATCATATCCTTCCCAAATCCGGTTTGAAATCCGTTCAATCCGGGGCCCAAGAATCCTCGGCAAATGCCGAGGATTCTTGGGTAAGGCCATGTGGTCTAACCAACTGCAGGCCCCAAAAGCAGGAAAAAATTGAATTTAATATACCAGTGCCATGATGGCGAGCACTATAGCAACAATGGCAACTCAGATCAGCCGGATCCCCAGACCTCTGAATTCATCGAGCCTGGGGTCATCGGCAGGCAGGTCTGTGATCAATCCTTTGATCTCTTTTAATTCACAAACTTTATAATGCTCTGTAGCATTTAATTTCGCATTATTGGCCAAGGCATAGGTTTTAGCAGCGTTTTTCAGCATTTGCTGTTTTACTTCACCGTCGGATTGAAAAACGGCGGAAATGCCAAGGTCTTTTTGGAGCGCACAAGTTCCCATCAGGTATAGGTCTGCGATGTATTTAGCAGCTTCGCTACAGGCCTGTCCTCCCGTGTTAGCGGCCGTCTCCCGATCATATATTCCCCCCAGCACGATCAGCTCGATATGCCTGAATGTTGAAATGACCGGCACCAGGGCCATATTGTTGGTTACCAGCCTGAACTTCGAATTGGCGGGCAGATGTGACGCCACTGCGCACATGGTCGAGCCGCCGTCCATAAAGACCGTCTGCCCCTCCCTGATCAGCTGCAGCGTTTTTAAGGCAATAATATTCTTTTCTTCTGACTGGTACCGGGTCCGATCCTGGAAGCTAAGCGGGTTCTTTGAAAGGGATATGGCGCCGCCGCGTACTTTCAGGAGCAAGCCGTTATTATGAAGCGATTCTATATCTCTTCTGATCGTGTCTGCAGAGACGTTCAGCTCACCCGCAAGGGATTCGTAATTGGCTTTACCCTTCTTTTTAATAAGGGTGAGGATATGACTGAATCGTTCTTCTTTTAACATCTCGTTTATTGTGAATTAGACAATAACATTTCAGTCCCGGGCTAGAGAAGACCCGATACATGAAGCTCGTGTCTCAAATCTGTTTGCTCCGTCACATGGATCGTGGAAAAGTTCATGCCTTTTGCGGTATCGATATTATTCCGATTATCATCAATGAAAAGCGTGCTTTTCGGATCTAAACGATAACGTTCCAAGATCACCCTGAAAATCTTTTCATCCGGCTTGACCAACTTCTCTTCACCAGAAACAACGATGCCATCGAACAATTTAAAAAAAGAAAACCTTTCCAGCGCTATCGGGAAGGTTTCCGCCGACCAGTTCGTTAATCCGTATAACTTATACTTTTGCTTCAATTCCTGCAAAAGTGCAACATTTTCGGGAATCTCTCCCTTCAGCATCTTGTCCCATTGTTCATAAAACAGCTGGATCTTCGAATGGTATTCCGGGAATTGGCGTTGAAGAAGTTCGGTGGCTTCTGCCATCGACCGGCCTTTGTCCTGCTGAAGATTCCATTCTTCCCACCCGATATGGGCGAGGAAAGCTTCCATTGCGGCATCATCCCCAAATTCCTGGCGATAAAGGTACCGGGGGTTCCAGTCTACCAGGACGCCGCCGAAATCGAATATTATTGTCGTTATTTCCATGTATAGTCTTTATGCTGAGATTTCTAAAATATTTCCTTCGGGGTCCAGGACAACGCTTTCATAATATCCATCCCCTGTCGTCCTGGGCTCGCCAAAAATGGTATAGTTGTCCTTTCTTAGCCTTTCTGTCAGCGCATTGACCTTATCTTTCCCGCCAACTGAAATGGTAAAGTGGGCAATCCCCATATTAAACCCTCTTTTTCCGTCGACAGCGGTAATATCGGGACGGGTCATCAACTCCAGTCGTGTTTTGTCCTTCCCGAAGAGGATAAAATAGGCGGTGAACTGCTTAGCGGGATTTACATATTTTTCTCCCGAGGTCGTATCGAAGTATTTCAGATAAAAATCTCTCATGCCTTCCAGATCGCGGACCCAAAGTGCGAGGTGTTCGATTTGCATAGGTGTTGCTATTTTTTACTATGTTTTGATTATTCGACGACTATCTTACCCTGCATGGTTCCCCAATGACCGGGGAAACTACAGATATAATCATATATGCCTGGCTGGCTGATCGTAAAATCCACTTCATCCGAGTCCCCGCCGCTGACTAGTTTTGTATGTGCGATCACTAATGATCCCACCGAGGAAGGAACATACTGTTCGTTTTTTGCGTTATGTACCGCATCTGCAAAGTCGGCGATATCGGTTCCTTTCTTTAGAATGACGACATTGTGCGCCATAGCCGTATTCGAGGGGGGGCCGGTGTTTTTGAATATGAGCCTGATCTTTTTTCCTGTTTTGATCTTAAACATCTCTTTGTCGAAGCGCATGTTTTCGTTCGCCTGTAATTCAATGGTATCTGTGAATTCGAGCTTTTCGGCGCCGGGGATTGTTCTTTCGATGTCAACGCTTTCTGCTGGTTGTTGGGCTTTGGACAGTTCTTTTATCTTGATACTCCTGAATGCTACGCCGTTTGTCCAGTCCTGGACAGCAAGGTGCCCGCTGACAGCAACGCCGAATTCAGGGTATTTACTCAGGGAGCTGAGAGCCACCAGGTTTTTCCATTCAGCGCTTTGCAGGTCGACCTGAATAGTTTGTACGTCGTTCAACCAGAATGTCACCTTTCCGTTTTGCTGAAGGATACGCGATTGGTTCCATTCGCCGGGCTTCGGCATGGAATTGCTGTTGTTCGGAACTACGCCGAAAATGGCAGCCGCCTTATGTGCCGGGTTCTTCAGATAGTCTGGCTCTACGTTTTTATCGTCCAGCAACTGGTATTCCGGGCCGGTAGAGAAGGTAGTCGCGAGTTCCGGCCGTTCCTGGACATTTATGAACAAGCCGCTGTTGCCGGCTCTCGATATCTTCCATTCGAATCGCAGATCAAAGTCCTGATATACTTTGTCTGTCACCAGGTCCCCGTGTTTTACATCTTTTGCATGAGGATTGCATATAAGGCGTCCACTGTCGACGGACCAGGCTGATGGGATAGTACCTTTGTTAAACAGATGCCAGCCGTTCATTGTCTTTCCATCGAAGAGGAGGGTCCAGCCGTCCTTTTTCTCCTGGTCGGAAAGCATATTTTGCTGTTCCGTGGTAGAACAGCCGTACACCGAAAAAAGGATTACTGTGAAAAGTCTGGCAATCGTTAGGTTATATTTCATCTTTGGCGATTTGTAAATTTAAATGCCATTTGCAATATTATACAAATTTGCACAATATTGCAAATAATTCTCCCTGAGCTGGTCCTTTGGCCGACCCATGTAAACACTTATAGAAAAGCTAGTTATTGTTCTTTACCTTAATACGCACTCCAGGCTCCGTGCGATCCTGTAGTAACTGTTGAAAAAAACCTTCTTATGAAAACACTCTTATTCCTGTTATGCTTTTCGCCCTTTGTCCTTTTTGCCAATAATTATTATTTCTCTGCGTCGGGAAGTGACGCGGGTAGTGGAACGATCAGTTCTCCTTATTTAAGTCTTACCAAGGCCAGCAGCCTGGTATTAAATCCCGGGGATAGCGTCCTGTTTAAAAGAGGGGATGTGTTCCTGGGAAAGTTATATATAAGTCGTTCCGGAAATTCGGGCAGCTCCATCTTTTATGGCTCCTATGGCACCGGCCGTACACGCTGCAACCTTTTCAGTCATTGGTATTGTTGAAAAAACCTACATAAATTTTCTTTTGTATGAAAAATTGTTTTCTCCTTATCATTTCGTTGTTCGCATTATTCTCGTGTACACAAAAAACAGAAAACAAATCTGGCGGCAGCACCACTGTTGCGGATTATTTTAATTACGGAGACAGCGGTGTTCAATCCGCGGGTGTCAAATTAATTCCTATTAATACGCCGGTTGGGAATTTTAAAGTCTGGACCAAACGTTTTGGCAATAATCCGCGTATAAAAATTTTATTACTGCATGGCGGCCCTGCCATGACGCACGAATACATGGAATGTTTTGAAAGTTTTTTTCCGAAGGAGGGTTTTGAATTTTATGAATATGATCAGCTTGGTTCTTATTACAGCGATCAGCCGAAAGACAGCAGCCTGTGGACAACAGACAGATTTGTGGAAGAAGTGGAACAGGTGCGTAAAGCGATTGGAGCGGACTCCTCTAATTTTTATTTACTTGGAAATTCATGGGGCGGAATACTGGCAATGCAATATGCTTTGAAATATCAGCGCAATATGAAAGCATTATTAGTTGCCAACATGATGGCGAGCTGTCCTGAATATGGGAAATATGCAGACGAAGTTTTGGCAAAACAAATGAATCCAAAAGTGCTTGCTGAAGTAAAAAACCTGGAAGCAAAAGGCGATTATAATAATCCGCGCTACATGGAATTATTAATACCTAATTTTTATCATGAACATCTATGCAGACTGAAAGACTGGCCTGATGGCGTGAACCGCGCCATGAAACATGCGAATGAAGAGATTTATGTGATGATGCAGGGTCCAAGTGAATTCGGCATCTCGGGAAGGTTGGCAAACTGGGATATAAAAAACCGGTTGAAAGAAATAAAAGTACCAACGTTAATGGAAGGCGCCAGGTTTGATACGATGGATCCGAAAGCAATGGAAGAACAAAGTAAATTGGTACAGCATGGACGTTTTTTATATTGTCCGAACGGAAGCCATTTATCCATGTGGGACGATCAGCAGGTTTTTATGAATGGAGTAATTCAGTTTATTAAAGAGGTGGATCAAAATATTTTTTGATGAGATAGGCGGCCTCCTATTCTCTCTAAGGGCACCGAATAAAAAGGGACTGTATCGACCTTTGGATACAGCCCCTACTCTATTAAAATATTAATCCTAATTGTACCCCGGATTCTGTGTCAGTGTATTCTTCCCATTCTTCTGCGTCAGATCGATCTGCTCCAACGGGATCGGATACTTCTCATTCTTATTTGCCGTAAAATGCGCTCCGATCACATCCGTCACATGCTGCGACTCATAACTAAAATAAGCGTTCAATGCAGCAGGCGCCAGCCCCCACCGCACCAGGTCAAAATAACGGTACCCTTCCATCGCCAGCTCCAGCTTCCGCTCAAAATAAATGGCTTTCAACGCATAATCCGCGCTGGCAAAGGTCCCGTCCGGATAAGGGCTGATCTTATAGTTCGCCGCATAGGTACCGCTAAACCCGGCCGAAGGATCGGTATCGTCGTTATAGGCATATACCCAGGCTTCCGGATGTAATGCCATCCGATTCCGCACCCGGTTGACATATTTTTCCGCCTGGTCGAGATTCCCCAGCTGCGCTTCCGTTTCCGCGGCCATCAGCAGCACATCCGCAAACCGGAGCACGAACACATTTATCGCAGAACCCGGCGCCCATTGATTGGCATCTCCATCCACACTCTGGCTGGCGCTCCAGTACACATTCTTCTTCGGCGCATACGGACCGGCATAACGCTGATCGCGAACCCAGTCCTGCCCCGTATAAATGCCCCAGTCGAGGTAAGGGATACCTCTGCGTCCCACCGTCCAGTCAAGGCGCGGATCGACATTGCCGGCATCGGGAGTAAAAGCATCCCCCGACAGCAGCCCTTCATCATTTTTTACCGGGTAGCTATTGTAGTTGTCGAGATAGGGCAGCCCGTTGGCATCCGTACGGAAAGAGTTGACCAGGTCAAACGAAGGCTGGAAGAAACCACAACAGGGAAAGGGGCTGCTGCCGCCATAAGGAAAATTCAGCGCATCCCCCTGATTGCTATTGGCTATCGACCCGTTGCCGATATTGGCAGCCATCTCGATGACAAAGACAGCCTCCGGATTGGCATCCTCGTAAGCCGGCATATAATTATGCTCGAACTGCGGGTTGAGATCGTAGGCGATCCCATTGGGGGTCTTACCCGAATTGATCACCGCCGTGAACAAGGGCTCGGCCTGGGAATATTTTTTCTCATACAGATAGGTCTTTGCCAGGTAGGCAGCCGCAGCCCACTTATTCGCCCGGCCGACCTCGGTCTGTGACTCCGGAAGACTGTCATAGGCAAACTGGAGATCGGCTTCTATCATCGGCCAGATATCGGTCGTATTGGTCGGCGTATAATCCGTCGTTGTCTCGTCTATCCACGGCAGGTTACCAAACACCCGCTTGAGATCGAAATAATAATGCGCCCGCAGGAATCTCGCCTGCGCCTTTATATTCGTCGCCTCTTCAGCAGGGATGTCGCTTGCCAGCGGCAGATACTTCAACGTATTGTTGCATCGGTTGATGCCCTCATACACCACCACCCACTTGTCGTTGAGGATGCTGTTGCTCGGATCGACCGTAAAATTCACCAGCGGGATCATAACGATCTGGTCCGTCCCATCGCTGCCCTTATGCGCATCCCCGCCGGCCACGCTGCCCAACAGCCAGTTACTGGGCGACACCCCCCAGGAATTACCGCCATTCAGGGCGATCAGGTCGCCGGCATTATCCGCCTGTCCATCCAGCGCGCCATAGGCGCCGATCAGCAAATTGTTTACCCCGGCTTCGGTCTCCAGAGTAGCGCCTTGCAGCGAACCCTGCGGAGTCCGTTCCAGAAATGATTTCTTGCAGGAAGCGACGAGCGCCGAGGCCGCCAATATTATATAGAGAGCGATTCTTGATTGCATAAATAATTTTTTACCGGTTAACGATTAGAATTTAAGACTTACGCCGACAAGATATTGCCTGGCATTAGGATAGGCCCCCTCGTCGATACCGAACTCCGTGACGCCGTTGCCGTTGATCTCAGGATCTTTCCCGGAATACTTGCTGACGGTAAAGACATTGGTTGCCTGTACATAAAAGCGCAGGCTTTGAATACTGAATCGCTTTAGCAAGCTCTCCGGAAGCGAATAGCCAAGCAGGATATTCTTTGCCCTCAGGTAAGACCCGCTCTCGACATAATAGGAATTGGGCTCTGCATTCGTGCTAGCATACCCGACATTCTCCTGGATCGGCGCCTTTGCGTTCATATGGGCAGGCGTCCAGGAATCATATAAGGCCGTGTGGCTCTTGGCCCCTGCAAAGGAGGGATAAAAATCTGTCCACCATCTCACCTGATTCCAGATCTGGTTGCCCTTCACGCCATATAGGAAAATGCTGACATCAAAACCCTTGTAGGAGGCCCCCAGGTTGATGCCATAATTGAACTTCGGATTGGGATTACCCAGGAAAGTACGATCTGCATCTGTTATCTGACCATCCCCGTTCACATCCGCATAACGAAACCGGCCTACGCCTTCATCGGTCTGATAGATCGCGGCAGGGTCACCGGTAGCATGCTGTGCTGCGGCATCCGCAGTGGCCAGATCAGCTGCATTGTTCCAAAAACCCGCGATCTTATATCCATAAAAAGAACCCAGGGGATGACCTGCCTGGTTGCGGATGAACTGGCTGCCGAAATTACGCGCAGCCCCTGACAGGAAGTAGTTGGTGCTTTGCGTCACCCTGGTAACCTTATTGTTGAAGGAAGTAAAGGTCAGCACGGTCGAAAGGCGCCAGTCACGGCCTATACTCTTCTTGCCGCTGATCGAAAAATCGATCCCCGTATTGCGCATGGCGGCCACATTCTGGTAGGGAACAGTCCCCGTTCCATAGGTCCCCGGCAGGGTCGGGTTGAAGAGAAGGTCCTTGATATCCTTTACATAATAGTCGGCGGTGATGTCGATCGTTCCCCTGAACAGGCTGGCGTCGATCCCGATATTGGTATTGCCATCTTTTTCCCATTTCGCATCCGGGTTGCCGATTTGACCAACCGAAAATCCCTGCACCACCGAATTGTTCGTCCCCGTAAGATCATAATAGGAATTGTTTTTATTGCCCGTAAACGTATAAAAAGCATTGTCTGCGCCCAGGTTGATCTGGTTGCCCATGATCCCCCATCCGCCGCGTACCTTCAGATCCGTTAGCCAGGTCACATTTTGGAGGAACTTCTCCTGCGAAAGACGCCAGGCCACCGTGACGGCCGGAAAGACGCCATAAGGATTGGCTTTTAACTTGGACGAGCCATCCCTACGAACTGTGGCGCTCAGCAGGTACTTATCATTATAGGCATAATCCAATCGGCCGAATTGCGACCATAGCCCGTACCCGCCACGGCTGCTGGTGGCCGTAATACTCCCTGAAGCTGTAGCCAGCGTAGTGTAAGCCGGATCAAAGGAGAAATAACCATAACCCGTTGCCCCCAGACTCTGCGACTCTTCATCATAGGACTCGACGCCACCCAATACTTTTATGCTGTGTACCCCGGCAACGACGGTGTGGTAAGCCAGCGTATTGGACCAGGTCCAGTTATATCCCGAATAGGAAGACTCCCCATAGGAATTGGTCAGCGTATTTTCCTTGTTCTCATAGGTGGGATAGTTGAACGAATGCGAATAACCGCTATAGTCCTCTCCGCCAAAGCTCGTATGTACCGTAAAATTCTTCAGGATGTCTACGTCTGCAAAAACGTTCCCGAACAGTCGCCGGTCAAGGCCCTTGTTATTGACCGTTCGTTTTTGGGTAGCCACCGGGTTCGGCGAATCGCCAAGAGACGCATCGGAATTGGTTCCTCCGTAATTGCCCATGATGTCATACACTGGTATGATCGGCTGGTCCCTGAATGAATAGCCTATCGCGCTGCCCCCATCATTTGGGTTCAGTTTGGGATTGGTCGTAATGGTATAGGACATATTCTCGCCGATACGAATATTCTTTGCGATCGTAAAGGCGGTATTGCTTCGGATCGCATACTTTTTCAGGTAAGTATTGATGATTACTCCCTGCTGGTCATAATAATTGAAGGAGAACAGATATCTCGCATTGTCGGTTGCCCCGCTTACGCTCAGGTTCTGGTTCGTGATCGGCGCCGACCTCGTTATCTCCCTGAACCAGTCGGTCCCCGTCTTATTGGCCCTGGTGATCTGGTAAAAGCTATTCGGATCGTTCGGATTCGTGTAGTTGGGCTTGACATAATACAGCGAAGGATTCACGGACGGATCTCCGTCATGCGCCCCGGCCGGGCTGATATAGTCCGGCAATACAGGGGCCGGCCCGGACCCATATAAAATGTCGGGAGCGCCGGCATCCACCGGTGTCCCTGAATTTGCCAGGGCATTGAACTTCAGCTGGGCCATATCCTGGGGGTTCAGGGTATGCCAGACATTATTCCGCGCCGCGGTTTGCGTGCCGGTGTAGCTGTCATAGGACACTACCGGCCTGCCGTTCTTGCCTTTTTTGGTCGTCAGGATGATAACTCCGTTGGAAGCCCTCGAACCATAAATGGAGGCGGCGCCCGCATCTTTTAAGATCTGAATGGAGGCAATATCATTGGGGTTCAGATCGGCAATATTCAGGGTTGGAACTCCATCCACTACGAAGAGCGGTGTATTGTCACCAAAGCTGTTGATCCCCCGGATACGTATCTGCGGATTATCGCCCGGCTGGCCGCCCCCGATGATGGTCACCCCCGGCGCCTGCCCCTGCAGCTGGCTGGTGATCTGGTTGGTCGGCTGTTTGTTCATATTCTCCACATTCACTACGGAGACGGCTCCTGTAATATCTTTCTTGTTGATCGACACATACCCTACTGCCACCACTTCCACATCATTCAGCTGTTTCGTACTGATCTTAAGAGAAAAATTATAGCTGGTCTGCCCTTCCAGCACGGTCATCTTCCCGGTATTGTAACCCACACAGGAGACCAGCAGCACATCCCCGGGAATCGCATCGATGCTGAACTTTCCCGCCGCATCCGTCTGTGTGGCCACCGCCTTACCCAGTATGCCCACCGTCGCATTGTTGACCGGTTTGCCGAGCTCGTCCAGCACCGTGCCTTCGATCTTCCGGAAGACAACCTCCTCCGTACCGGACTTGCCGGCCTTGTCCTCCTCCTTCCTTACGACGATGCTGTTGTCTACGATCGTAAAGCTAAGCGACTGCTTCCTGAAGCAGATGTCCAGCACCTCCTTCAGCGGCGCATTCTTTACGAACAGGTTTACCTTTTCGGTTTGCTGCAGCCACTCATTCCTGTAGAAGAAATTGTACCCGGTCTGATAATGGATCTCCCTGAACACCTTTTCCAGGGAGATATTCTTCCCGGAAAGCGTTACCGTTTGAGCAAGGCCCGATGCGGTGGCCTGTGTCAACCCTGCAATTAGTAAGATAGTCGTCAATTTCATGATCAGCCAGTTCTGTGTAGTAAGCAAGCTCCGCCCACGCGAAACTTTGCAAAAAGCACTTAATTGCATAGTTTTGGTCAGTTTGAGTCCGCCCGGATGACCTCCGGGTCGAACGGGTTCGTAATAGAGTTGTCTTCGCCAGACATTGTTTATTCGACAAGGCTCAAATCCGCCGGAAGTGCTTCGACCCACTTCCGGTTTTTATTTTTGGCCTATGACGATCTTCTTTGAAGCAATCGTAAAGTGAACGCCACCATACTCCAGCATCTTCAGCACCGTCAGCGCAGGTGTGTTCCGGCTGATCATACCGGTGAAATGCCCTTCCGGTTTCTTCCCTTCATATACGACTTCCACATCGTACCAGCGGCTTATCTGCCGCATGATGGCCTCTATGCCAAGATTCTTAAAATTGAAAATCTCGTTCTTCCAGGCCATCACTTCCTCCAGGTCAGCGTCCGGGTCAAGCTTTAGCGATCCCTCGTCTCCCCGGGCCGCCACGACCTGCTGTCCCGGCTTCAATAATATCGTGTGTTCAGCCGCAACAATCCTGACCGCCCCTGAGAGCAGCGTAGTCCGGATAACCGGCTCATCCTGATAGGCATTGATGTTGAAACGAGTCCCCAATACCTGCACGCGGATCCCATTCACGGTTATCGCAAAAGGCATAGCCGTATTTTTGGCAATCTCAAAATACCCTTCTCCCGTAAGTTCCACCACCCTGTCTTTCCCATTAAAGGTCGTCGGAAAGCGCAGCGAGGAAGAAGCATTCAGCCAGACCTTGCTCCCGTCTGACAGATCAAGCTGGTATTGCCCTCCGCGGGGAGTCGTGATCGTATTATAAACAACAGATGCTTGCTTTCCGGGGATCGCATGATAGACCAGTGTACCGCCACTGCCGGCTTTAACGATCTCCGCATTACCATCCCGGGCGATATCCCCTTTTTGGGCATCGTCCAGGCAGATCTTTGCACCGCCCGCCAATGTCAGAATCGCCTTGCGGCCACCCGGCGGGATGTCCTTTACAACATCCTGTTTTGGCGGGATAATGACAGTTGGCGCCTTCCTGCTCCGGGCAAAAAAGCCAACCCCGGAAACAATCACTAAAAGGACAGCAGCGGCATAAGCCACCCACCTGGAAAAGAACATTCGTACTTTTCTATGGTCCGTCTCTTCCTGCCTACCTGCGTCAGCCTGGAAGATAGCCTCCAATACCGCGACAGACACCTCTTCGCTGATATCCAGCCCATCCCCACCCGCCGGCGTCCCCGTCCGATCCCCCGCCCCGCTCACCGGTATGGTATCGCCTTCCCATTGCTTTACCGCCCCGTCCAGTGCTTCCCCGATCAGGTTTTTCGTTTCCCCCTCATTCTCGGCTGCCTGCAGTAATCCATGCAATTCACTACGCTCTGCCTCACTGGCCCTATTCTGCATACAAAGCTTCATCAGCTGCTCAATACGGCTGGTCATAATAATAATATTGATTTTGACTCCTTTCCAACAATATAGACTCCGAAAAAGAAGAAGCGGGGGTATTTAACCAAAAAAAAATTTATCTTAGCTTTAACACTGTAAAACCAAAACAACCGCTCGTGCCTGAAAAAAGCTATCAGGAAAAGGATATACTTATAAAAATAGCAGAAGGTGACCAAAAGGCATTCGGGCTATTGTTCAGGCATTATAAGGCCGGTATCTATACCACTGCTTACCGGCTCACTCATTCTTCTACCTTATCGGAGGAGATCGTACAGGACGTGTTCCTAAAGGTATGGGTCAAACGGTCCGGATTGGATCACATCGAAAATTTCAGGGCCTACCTGTTCACGATTGCACAGAATACCATTTACAGTGCGATAAGAAAAGGCTACAAACAAAAATTCCTTCACCAGGCGGATCCCGCCGCCATCTCTATATTGGCGACACCCGAAGAGGAACCCAAAAACAGGGATTACGAACAACTGCTACAGGAAGCTGTCAATCGCCTGCCTGCCAAACAAAAGAAAACCTACGTATTGATAAAGGAAGAAGGAATGAAAAGAGAGCAGGCCGCAGACCTCCTCCACGTTTCCGCCGAAACCGTCAAGTCCAATCTAGAACAGGCCATCCGGAATATCAAAGCCTATTGTCTCGCAAAAAAAGAAGTACAGATTTAGAGCATCCCCACTTCTCTACTTCGACAAAAGGCTTGGATGACTAAAAAGATAATTATAAGTCAATCATTTCATTGCAAATATCTGTTCTTCCATTTACTAACCAACATCCTACTAATATCGAAATCAAACCCAGCCTGCTTAAAAAAAAGCACTCTAATAAAAATCATCAATGCTATATTAATACTACCTAGCTCTCCGACCTTCCATGCATTAAATCGCTTATTTTCCGAAAAGTGAGTATAATAATTTCGGGTATCAGATAGTTTTTGAATACTGTCTTTCCCTATAATAAACCCGAACAAAAGAGAAAAATTTCTGTCTAGGATAATATCTGCCACACTTTTCCCAAGATCATAAAACCGGTGAGAAAGAGACACTTTGCTAGTATTAAATTTCCGAAACTCGATATTCTTCATAATAGGGGCTACTTGGTTTCTCTCTAAAAAAAACTCATTATGAAAAACTTCCAGGCATCGTGTCAGCGCCACGTCTTTCTGCACCTGAAGGAAATTAGCCAACAGCACCTGAAAATCGGTGATGATCTTAGCAGAAAAAGCCCTCAGCTCAAGCCTAATCGTGGGGGTCGCCACGGTAGTTATCAAATGGGCAAAAACAAATGCCCCTATCCTCTTACAGGTAAATAAATTAGAAAAAATGATCATTTTTACAACTAATTAGTTGGTTTTACGGGAAATTGGTATATTTGTATTATGAATTTAATCCCGGGAATATGTCAACCATCGACACGATTCAGTCGTTTTTACAGGATTTTAAAGCAAAGCTCGGCGTTTGGGGTGTCATATTTCGCGATGACAGGGGGAAGAATGCCAAGGCACTATTAGATCTGGATATTACGCCAGTTTACAGGGAGAAAGTCCTGCACGAATTACTGGTAACAGATTATCATGAAGGCCCCAAAAGGGAAGCTTTGTACGGAGGAGCAGACATGTGGGTTTTTGGAAAAACAATAAAAGGACAGGAAGTATATATAAAGATTACGTTAGGATTTGCCGGAGCACAGGTCATTTGTATTTCATTTCATGTCGCAGAACATCCTATGAAATCTTCTAAAAAATAGGTTATGAAAAGTCCCTTTACCGGTGGTGATGTCAAATTGAAGAAAGAACCAAGAGTCCTGGAGTATAGGAAGGACTCGTTTGACGTATTGTACCATTATTATGAATGCCTTGATTCCAGTGAGCAATTTACTACGACGGAAATCGATACGCTCAATATTAACCAGGTACACAACAAATACCGGGAGAAATACGGCATTCCCTTTACCGATGAGATTCAGCACATTCGGGAAAAGTATGGGCTAAGCGCCACCAAAATGAGCGAGGTGCTCGGCTTGGGGATAAATGTCTACCGGAATTATGAAGGGGGTGAAATGCCCAGCGTAGCAACGGGCCGGCTGATACGATTAGCGGAAGATGCCGATGAGTTCAGGAAGCTGCTGGAGATGAGCAAGAATGCCCTGGAACCGGCCGAATACGAAAGGGTTAGGAAGAAAGTGGATTCCGTTAAGCACGGTTGGGGTAAAGTGGAGGAATTGACATACAAGTTGCTATTTGGAGAAAAATACCCCAATATCTATACCGGATACCGCGTGCCTAATCTAAAAAGGATCGGATCGATGATACAATTTTTTGCCCAACGAAATACCCCCTTTACAACTGCCTTGAACAAACTCATGTTTTATGCCGATTTCTGCCATTTTAAAGAATTTGGTCATAGCATCAGCGGGATTTCCTATAAGGCCCTACCGAAGGGCCCTGTGCCGGAAAACTATGGTGGCATTTACAATTACGCGGTAAATAATGGATTCACCAAAGTAGAAGAAAAAGCTTTTAAGGATTTTGTCGGTGACCAGTTTTTTACGGATGAATCCATTGTCGAGACAGAATTGCCTTTTATAGATACCGAATTACGTGTTCTTCAAAAGGTATCGGAAAGGTTTAAGGGAAAGAATACGAAGCAGATTGTCGATATCAGCCATGAAGAACCTGCCTGGAAAGATAATGTAGATGCCTATAACCGGATAAGTTTCGAATATGGGTTCGGATTAAAGAATATTGAATGAAACATTACAGACCCTTTTATTGGATATCTGTAGTAAAGCGCGCTCAAAATGTCTTTTTCCGGATCATTTCCATCAGCCCGTCCCTGAATTTCTCGCCGATAGGTATCTGCATTTCTCCGATATGGATGTGGTTATCCTGTATCTTATCCATTTGCCTGATGTTGACGATATAGGAATTATGCACCCGGGCAAAGGGCAGACCAAGCTGCACTTCAATATCTTTTAATCGCCGGTAGGTCAGCACCTCGAAGGTTTGGGTCACGACCCGCACATATTCCTTCCGGCTCTCGAAAAAAAGGATCTCCGGCAAAAGGATCTTTCGCAGCTCAGTGCCGGATTTGACGAAGAAGTATTCATTACCGGTTTCCGCCGGCTTGTCTGTCACGGGCATGCGCGGCTGGAAATAAGCCTCGACCTTTTTAGTAGCGGCCAAAAATCTCTTTAACGTAATAGGTTTTAATAAATAGTCGATGGTATTGAAGGAATAGCTTTCCGCAGCATGCTCAAAGTGGGCGGTCGTAAAGATAATAGCAGTCTCGTCGGATAGCAAACCTGCCAGTTCCATGCCGGTAAGCATAGGCATGTTGATATCCAAGAAAAGAAGATCCACCGCATTGTCCTTCAAAAAAGCGATGGCCTCCAGCGCATTGTAGCATCTGGCCAAAAGTTGCCAGGACGTGCTCTGTCCTATCAGTACTTCCAGCAGGTTGACCGCATTAGGTTCGTCATCAACTATCATGCACCGTAGATTCATGCAATGGTACTTTTAAGGTCGCCGTGAAATATTGACCGTCATCGAGGGTCTCCAGTTCAAAATTACCGTCATACAGAATAGACAACCGTTTGCGAAGGTTGGCCAAACCAAGGCCACCCGGCATCTTCTGGCCCGCATGCCTGTTGATGGCGTTCTTTGTACTGAAATAAAGGTAACCATTTTGATGAACCAGGGAAATCTCGATCTTATTGCAGCCGCTGATCTTATCGACGCCGTGCTTGAAGATATTTTCCACAAAGGTCATGAGCAGCATAGGCGGGATATGTATCGCGGCATCATACTGTTTTTCAAATTCGATCTCTGGCTCCGGCCTTATCCTTATTTTCTCCAGCGCGATGTAGTTGTCCAGGAACTGCACTTCCGTAGCCAGCGGTACTGTTTCCTGGTTGCTCTGGTCGACAAAATACCGCATGATCTCCGACAGCCTTTCGATCAGCAGCGCTGTACGGGGTGAGTCCATAAATGCCTCATAATACATGTTGTTAAGGGTATTGAAGAGGAAATGCGGCTGTACCTGCGCTCTTAATAGTTTGAGCTCGAACTGGCTCCGTTGCAATAAGGCTTCCTCCGACGCCTGCTTTATCAGGAAATAAGCGATGGCCAGCCGGAAGATAAAGCTCAGCACAAAAACCGTGATGCCGAATAAAAAAAAAGTGACATATGTTCCAATATCAAGCAGCCTGGGCGCCTCCGAAAAATACTTGTTGTGGATAACTAAAGAAAGATAGGCTTTTCCGGCGCCGGTCAGGAGCAACAGCAGGACGGATCCTGCTACATACAGCACATAGCGCCTTTTTTGATAGAATCTTGGGTAAAGGAAGCTGATGTTGCCGTAAATGATCAGGGCGTAAAAGCAGGAATTGACGATGGCATACGCTGCCGACCGCTTGACCCCGTCGCTCGATACCATGGCGAAAAAGCTGATCAGCAGTATAGCCGCCCATACCAGGTATTGCAGCCTGGTAATTGTAGCCTTTCCCTTAAATAAGTTCATCTTATCCATTTCCGCTGCAAAAATACCTGATTTCCCCCTGGCGTCCCGTACGCATTCAACAGACGCCCCCTTTTTCTCAATAAAGGCTTTTTCAGGAGATTGTTTAGCCTTTTGCCCGGCGGGTTGAACAAATTTTTTCGCAAGGAAGATCCTGCATTCTTTTGTGGCAAAAAAATATGAAAAAAATTCACGCCTTGCTATTGATGACTATAGCCGTACTGTTTTCAGTTACCGTATTAGCCCAGAATCCCAAACCACGAATAAGCCCGCCCCGATTGGTCACGGGCAAGATAAGACATGCCACCGTTACCATCAGCTACAGCAGTCCTTCGGTAAAAGGGCGGATCATCTGGGGAGCGCTGGTACCCTACGATACGGTCTGGCGCGCGGGCGCCAATGAGGCTACCACCTTTGAGACGGACAAGGACATTCAAGTTGAAGGCAAGCTGCTCTCTGCGGGCAAATACAGTTTTTTCCTTCTTCCAAGGGAAAATGCCGCATGGACAGCTATTTTCAATAAAGAACCTAAGCAATGGGGCGCTTTTAAATACGATGAATCAAAGGACCAGTTGAGGGTAGATATAAAACCGGCTGTTCTGCGCGACACTGTCCAGGCACTCGATTACCGGATAACCCACAGGTGGTTTTCGCTCGATTGGGAAAAGGTATCCGTCCCAGTTTCTATAAAATGAAAACCGTTATGCCAACTCTCCTGAAAAAATGGCTTTTGCTTATGTCTCTATTGGCGGGTGCGGCAACCTCCCTATCCGCACAGGATAAGGGCAGAAGAGATAGTATCATTGTCACCCCGGTCCCGTCAGGCAGAATACTGGCCGAGGTCACGGTTTCCGCCAGGGCCCCGACGATCCGGAACGGCCCGGACAAAAAAGTCTTTTCCGTTAACCAAAGTCTCGTCAGCCTTGGCGGATCGGCTGCCGATCTCCTGCAAAATATCCCTACCCTGCAAGTGGATGCGAACGGCAATGTGAGCCTGCGGGGAGCGTCCAACCTGAAGGTACTTGTTGACGGCAAGCGCTCCCTTATCGGCGGGGGGACGGTCGCCCAGGTGCTGCAATCCATTCCGGCCAGTTCTATCGAGCGGGTGGAAATCATCACCAACCCTTCGGCGAAATATGACGCGGAGGGGCAAGCTATTGTCAATATTGTGCTGAAGAAGAATAATGCTGCCGGATTAAATGGCTCCGTTGCGGTAACCGGGGGTACGAGGGATAACTATAACGCGGCTACATCGATAAGCTACCAAAACAGCAGGATCAATTGGTACGGCAACTATAGCTATCAACACCGGAATACCTACAGCAACGGATTCCAGAATATGACCTACCTGCTTTCTCCCGGCCCTGTCTTTTACTCCGATGAAACCTTCCCCTCCACCACCATCACCGATCTCCATTCGGCCAAGGCCGGGCTGGATTATACTTTGTCCGCCAGGGATGGACTCAGTGTATCAGGCTCCTACAATGCCTCTTCCACTGTACGCAACGAGTGGTTGACGGTCAACAACCTGACGGCCGGCCATTTGCCGGCGCAGCTCAGTACCCGCTACAATGGCACTACGGGCAATGGCAACAGCTACGAGCTGACGGTCGATTACACCCATACATTCAGCCAACCACAAAGGCAACTAACCTTCGATTTTGACTATTCGCATGGCTTCACCAATAATCTGCAACTCTACAACACCTATATCTACAACATCGATGGAAATGCCGCGGATTCCACTGCCATGTTGAAGGACAGTAAGGTGGGACGCACCAGGAACTACAATGTTCAGCTGGATTATACGGCGCCCATTGGTAAGACCGGTAAGCTGGAGACAGGCTATCGGAGCCAGATCAGCATAGCCGACAACCGGCAATGGGATTATAACCTCGATAAAACAAGCGGTGAATATGACCCGGATTACAGCCTGATCAATTTTTTCAAGAGCACGAGCCAGGTTCACGCCGCCTATATTACTTTCCGGCAGCAAATAAAGACGTTCGCCTTTCAATTGGGCATAAGGGGCGAACTCGGCAGGTTCAACGCTCATCTTCAAAGTTTCGACTCGTCCGGCCAGTTGGTCATGCAACCGATAACGGTAAATACCCAGGGGCTATATCCCAGCCTATTGCTAACAAAACGGCTGGATGGCGGCCGGCAGATCCAGCTGAGCTATTCCCGGCGGGTGAACAGGCCTACGCTGCGCGAGCTCAACCCTTTCCTGGATGTCTCCGACCCTGTTAATTATGACGCCGGAAATCCCCGGCTATTGCCGGAGGATATTCATTCGGTAGAACTTACCTATACCCATACCTGGCCCACCGCCTCGCTGACCTCCGGAGCATACTTCACCCAGACGAACGATGTCATCAAAAATATACAGACTACACCGGTGAATGACGTGACCTTCACCATCGCTCAAAATCTGAAACGGGCCATCAACACGGGCCTTGAGTTCATCGGCAATTTTCACCCGGTGAAAGCATGGGATTTCACCGTCAATGTAAATCTATATGAACGGATCAACGATGGCGATAGCGCGTATGGGATCAGCGCCACGCATGGATTCAGCTGGAACATAAACGTTACCAATAACTTTACGCTGACCTATAACCTGACCCTTCAGGTCCGGGCCGATTATAAGGCCGCCGATGTGATCATCCAGGACAGGTACCGCCCGGTTTATGGCATTGACGCGGGCGCCAAATATGATCTCTGGCATAAAAAAGCTAGCCTTGCGCTGAATGGCCGCGATATCTTCAATATCCGCAAACCGAGTTTTTTACGGGAAAGCGATGCGCTGCTCCTTGATTGGCAACGTATCACTTATAGCGCCAGGGTCAGCCTGACCTTTACTTATCATTTCGGCAAAAACACCATCGGCGTCAGGAGTCAGAAAAGAAACGAAGCGCAACAAGACCTGCGCATTGAAAACAGATAAGGTCAACCCTCCCGGGACGTCCCCGGCGGGGGATAACTATTCTACGACCTTAATTGCCCGGCCATAATCCGCATCATTATTAATTTTTTTTGCGGCGTTTAAATAAGCTGCTTTTATATGCTGGTTTAAAGGCATTTTTTTCGCAATAGTTATTAATATATTGCTTTTTGTAACATCCTGTGTTATTGGTTCAGTTGCATGAATAATGCTTATCCACTTCTCTTCACTACTGTCATTTGAAGAAACGATGTCCCTGAAAAAATCCTCTTTATCCCTATCAGATCCGGTATGTGCTATAATATCCATCGCCCGGTCAAAATAAATGCCAGTAACGGGGCGTTTTCCAGTTACTAATAGCCGGATAATATTTGTCTTATCAATGTCTGACCCCAGGCGGCCCGTGATATCTAATACGCTGGTAATATTTTCAGGTGATGTTGTATCCTGCCTGATGTATTGTTTTATAATGTTTACTTTATCCATATCGGATCCCAAGCCGCCAACCAGGTCAAAATAGGGTTGCGAAATTTTAGGGTTTGTCAACTGGCTGGCTTTAAAGTTTTGCAGAAATGCTAGCTTGTCATGGTCGGCCCCCATTGACGCTGCCTTTTTTATTAACAGGTATTCATCGTTTTCCGAGAGGGAATCAGCGGCAAATAATCTGTTTAAGTAAAGGCTTACAACACCGGGTGATTTTAACTGACCGACTTCAGCAAGCAATGCCGCATTGCCCCCCTTTTTGTAGAGGCGTTCCATTCTTTCTTTGGCATCAAACCCATAAGCAATTATTTCTGAGATAGCTTCCCGTATAAATGCTTTTCCCTTATCATTACCATTCAACTTATCGCCATTATCCGTCAAAACGTACGTGATCTCCCCTTTTACATTGCTTTCGGCACTCATCTTCCTGCTGTTCTTCCGGTACTTTATATACCCTCCGGGCGAAATGCTTTTAATGTCCGTTTCGTCATCTGACAAAACGATCTTCCCGCCATATTTTATTTGTTCATAATCGTCACCATTACCGATTGTTATGGTAACATCATCCTTGCCGGCATGCCAGGACCCGAAATAAACACGCAAGAGCACCAGGCAAAAAGCTATTAAGAAAAAAGTGAGTTTCATCGTATTGTGGTGTTGTTAGCAGGCTTGTCGAATAAATAATACCCCAGGAAACCGGAAGCTATGCTGAAGGCCATGATAGCCAGGGAGTGCAGGCCAAAGGGCCTTGTAAAATTCAGGATAGTAAACCCGATTCCAATACCGGACAATATGAACAGCCATTGTAATATATAACTCTTGCTGTTTTGTACGCCCGGCTTTAACAACAGCTCCACCACATCCGGGGGTGTTTGTTTTTCAACCATCTTATGTTTAAGCCGGTACTCAAAAATCTGCCTAAAAAGCCTTAGCAGGAATTGGGTTATTACATATACCACGAGTAAGACGGCGCAAATATTTACAACATCGAATACAAGTGACCTGTCAATGATCGGCTCGGCGGCATTGTTTTCAGCGTTTGCCGCAAATGATGCAAAGATGACGGCAGCTATTATGATCGTTTTTTTCATTTTATTATTATGGGTGTAATGTATCAGACAGGTAGGACGATGTAATGTTGCAAACAAATCAGTAAAAATTTAAAGTATCTATCTTCTTTTGGTACAATTTATACATGCTTATTACCCTGTAAAGTATCACCGCCAATGTAGCTGCGATAATGCCATACATGAAAGCAGCAGATATATTACCCATCACGTTTAACAGGGATTTCCTGAAAAGATAAAGCGACATACCCACGACTGCAATTGCCACAGCAATGAGAACATTTCCCCAAAAGCCACTTGCCGTAAAGACAGGTTTTTTCTCCGGCAATTGTGCTAAAACCAGCGTTGAAATATCAAAATCGAAAACAGGTTTTGGCTGTTCTTTAATAGTTGTAAACAGTTGCTGGTATGCTGCAGCTTCTGCCCTGCAGGCTGCGCACAGGCCAAGGTGCTCAAGAATACCTCTCCCGCAATTTGCTTTATCTAAAGCGTATTGCTGTAATTCGGCTTCTGAAAGATGGCCAGGTTTCATAATTCCTCCTTTTTATAGATAACCAGTATATTTTCCCTTAGCATTTTACGTGCCCTGAAAAGGTAGTTTTTAACAGTGCCTTCAGGCAGGCCTGTCACCTGTGTAATATCCGTATAACTCAATTCTTCCTGGTGGTATAATACGATCAGTGTTTTATATACCGGCGGCAGTTTATCAATCCCTGCTGCCAGTATGGCTGAAAGTTCTTTCCTGCCCATATAAACCTCTGCTTCTGTCACCTGCGTTCCGCCCTCATATACAGTATCTTCATCCTTGTCATATAGTCCACCAGGCAAAACCAGTTTTTTCCGTTCCAGGTGATTGATACAGGTATTATAGGCAATTTGCCCGATCCATGTGGAAAGTTTAGCCTGAAACTTAAACCCCTGCAAATTTTTATACGCTTTTAAATAAATATCCTGCGCTATATCCTTCCGGTCTGCAGCATGGTCCACCAGCCTTGACACAATCTGCGCAACCAGGGCCTCGGTATTTTTAATAATAATACCAAATCCATGCTTGTCGCCTTGCAGGATCCTGTTAACCAGTTGTTTTTCTGCCGAACTATTTTCGATTTTACGGTTCACTTACTACATTTGACAGGTGACCATAAAAAATGTTGCAGAAAATTCAATATATGGCATAGAACCAAAAATAAGAATAATATGGAATCATTTATGTATAAGCTATTAAAAAGACCTTTCTTCGGACGCTTCATGGTAAAGTGGCAAAGTCCGCTATCAGAAGAACAAAAACCGGAGTGGCAAACTATAACTACTCAAAGTAAATCAGGCGGAACTATTCGCGGTCTTTTTACAAATGCCCTATCAGCGAAAGCAACGATTGTACTTGGTCATCCTATGGGCAAAGAAGCCAAAGGTTATTTTATTAAGAATGGATACACGGATCTGTTGAAACGAAATGGCTACAATGTTTTAATTTTCGATATTAATGGTTTTGGAGAGAGTACACACGGCAATTTTTCCTATTTTGAAGATATTGTAGCAATCGGCATTACAGCAAAATCACTTACCCCTGATCTACCAATTGGTTATCACGGAATTTCATTGGGGGGTCAATGGGCAACGATTGCATTTGCTGATGAAGCACACAAATATGATTTTGCAATCATAGAAAGTGCAGCAACAAGTTTAGATGAATTTTGGATAACCTTCCCGGCAGCGTATAAAGCGCTTAAAGTGCTAAACTTTTTCCTACCCAAATTCAGGAAAAAGATTTTAATGATTGAAAGAATAAAAGAGATAAAACATTTAAAATCTTTGCTGCTTATTTATTCAAAAGCGGATGATTGGACACCAATGGAAATGGGGGAAAGATTTAAGGCTAACAGCCCTGTAGCAACGGAGCTTTGGACTGTTGACACGGCAAAACATGCTTCAATTATGAAGTCCGAAGAAAAAATCGCCTACCAGGAGAAAATAGTGTCCTATTTCAACAGCCAAATAGTATGAGCGGCTTCTGAAGAGGTTTAAGACGGACCAGTCATATATGTTTTTTTGAAATATCACTCAAATCCGTTACTTTGTCTTAAACTCCCGTTTCCTTGAAAATAATCACCGGTCTTACCCTCTTATCACTGTTTTTCTTTTCTGCGTACAGTCAGGAAGAGGCTATTCACGCCCTTCAGCAAACGCTTCCTTCTATTACCGACAGTTCCCGTTATGTGGATGCATTGAACAGAATAAGCATGCTATCGTATGAACAAGATGCCGATACCACATTGTTCTATGCCAATAAAGCCCGGGAAATAGCCCGCCGGATCGGTTATACCAAAGGCATTGCAGATGCCACGAACAATCTGGGGATATACTTTGATATTAACGGCAATGCAGAGCTTGCCCTGCGTTACTACAGTGACGCTTATAAGCAATACACCGGACTGGGGGATTCTTCCAACCTGGTCCAGACATTGATGAATATCGCCATGGTCTATAATACCAAAGGCAATAATGAAAAGGCGCTGGTCCATTACCAAAAAGCCCTTTCTCTCGGAGCGACGCTCAGGCAGGACTCGATCCTCTCCCTTGTTATCTACAATTTTCTTCTCCAATACCCGCAACAATTTGCCGCAGACTCGGTCGATCATTACATCGATAAGGCGATACAGATCGCTGAAAAATATCATGACATCCGTACCCTGTTGGCGATCGGGCAGTTAAAAGCCGATCGCTATATTCAGGAAGGCCAGCGGGCTACGGGTATCGGGTTGTTAGAACATGCGCTGGCCGGCGGCCTCCGGGAGAAGCTCTTCTTCATGAGCCTGGACATTCTGGCTGAACTCGGAGATTTGTACAGCACAACGGATTCGGCAAAGGCTGTCGCCTATTACCAGCAGGCATTAAGTATCACGAAAGCAAGAAAATATCGTAGCTATGAAATGGAAATGAATAATAAGCTATACGACTTTTATGTGGTCAGAAAAGATAAAACAAAGGCTTATGACTATAGTGCTGCGCTTGTCCAACTATACCAAAAAAAACAGGAAATCGATAACCGGTCAGGCATTGATTATATTACTTATGCCCTCCAGGACCAGCAGCTTGAAACCATCCGGGAAAAAACGGTGTATGCAAACCGGCTGCTGTGGTTGGAAGGCATTGCCTGTGCTCTCGCGGCTGTCATCATCTTCCTGTTTTGGCGTAATGGAAGGCAAAATAAGCGCATTCATGCAACATTGGAAGATCAGTATAAGAAATTGGCCGCTACCACAACCGCCCTTGAGAACGGCAATAAGAATTACGTCCGTCTTATAAGGGTTGTCGCACATGACTTGCGAAATCCCATAGGGGCTATCAATTCTATTACCGGTATGATGACGAACACCAACGCCCCCGTTAAAGACAAAGAATGGATCTTTTTGGTTGAAAAAGCCAGTAACAGTTGCTTACAACTGATTACTGAATTACTGGAAACCGATTTTGAGATCAGGGAGGAAACCTTGCATAAAGAAACAGTAGCTATCAGCGCTTTGTTACAACAGTCGGTACAGTTACTTGCCTACCGCGCTACAGAAAAGAAACAGCAACTTATTACACAGGAAGCGGACGGGATGGTTATCCAGGCGGACAGGGAAAAGTTAGCCCGCGTATTGGATAACCTGATAGTCAATGCCATCAAATTCAGCCCGGAAGGCGCCACTATCAAAATAATGGCCGAAAAGACGCAAACGGGTATTACGATATCGGTCCATGACAATGGCGTGGGCATTCCACCCGGGATAGCGGATAAATTATTTGAACCATTCGAGAGCAGTATCAAACGAAAAGGAACGTCCGGAGAACAATCCTTTGGCCTGGGGCTGTATATCTGCCGTCAAATCATCGAAGCACATGGGGGACGCATCTGGTTTGAAAGCGATTCTGGTCAGGGATCGACATTTTTTATATCGCTGTAGTCGATGCCCATTTTTACGCCATCTTCTTCAAGGTGATCACCGTAATTTCCGGCCAGATGCCCAGGCGGCCGGAAAAGGCCAAAAATCCGAAGCCGCGGTTGACGTACAGATACCGATCCTTTTCGCTGGCCAGGCCTGCCCAGTCGAGGTAGCGATATTTCACGGGGCTCCATCTGAAATGGTCGGTTTCGACACCAAACTGCGCTCCGTGGGTATGACCGGAAAGGGTGAGATGAATTGTCTCCGGATGAAATCTGACCTTTTCCTGCCAATGGGTGGGGTCATGGGACAGTAATATTTTAAAAGCATCTTTGTCGACGCCTTGTAACGCTTTGTCAAGGTCTCCGACCTTTACAAATCCCTGGCCCCAGTTCTGGACTCCTATGAGGGAAATCTTCTGCCCTCCTTTTTCGATTGCCACCTGCTCATCGAGTAACAGCCGATACCCTAAGTTCTGATGCTGTTGCTTTAATTTTTCAAAATTAGCGGCTTTCGCGCTCTCGCTGGGCCATTCGATATACTCGCCATAGTCGTGATTGCCCAGCACGGAGAATTGCCCGTAAGGGGCCCGGAGCTGGCTAAAGTGATCGAGATAGGGTTCTATTTCCCAGGCGGCATTATTCACCAGGTCGCCTGTGAATACGAAGAGATCGCTTTTTTGCGCCTGGGCGAGTTCGATGCCTCTTTGTACGGCCCATGTATTATCAAAACTGCCGGAATGGATATCCGACAGCTGGGTAATGGTGAAACCGTCAAATGCTTCGGGGAGGTCCGCAAAATAAAGGGTCTGCCGGTGTACTTTATAATCGTATTTGCCTTTGACCATCGCGTATAAAAGCCCGCTGAAGGGAAGAGCGGCGATTAAGGTAGCAGCCTGGCTGATAAACCGACGGCGCGCGGGGAAAAGAGGTTCCCTGGAAAGAGCAGCCGTATCGCCTTTGGATCTGGCGAGTCTATTGGATCTGGTGAGCCTGCGGATAATACCATAAAACAAACGCCCGATATCCCCCAGCGACAAGACCAGCGAGAAAAAAACCTTAGTGATCAGAAAAGTCAGGAACAGGCTGAGCACCCATTCATGGTAAGGGGTCATTCCCCTGGCTGTCCGAAGGCTGCCGAGGCCCGCCATAAACAGGATCGTTATGCCTATTGAAATAACCAGCCAGCCATAGGTAACCAGCTTGCGCCGGAAGGCGGATCGCCAATCCTTCGTGAGCGTCTTTAGCCCATTGAATACGTACCAATCCAGCATCAGCGTTATCGCCGCCATGACCAAAAAGATCTTTATAAACCCATTTCCTCCATGCATATGCTAATAATAAGCTTGCAATTTACGGAATCGGAGGTGGAAAGCTGTAAGCAATCAATCTACCAGGGCTACCAGGGCTGCCATAGCAAATCCGATAGATAGTTTAAAAACGGAATAGGTTAAATAGTAGCTTTCGTTCAATAATACGTATAAATTTCCTGTTGATCGCCTCTCCCATTGGAGTACTTGCGGGTTGCTGAACTTACCCGGTTGGCGTCATCAAAGGTGTAGGTAAGCGTTTCCGAATAACTGTTGACAGGGAAGCCCGCGGAAATTTCCTGGAAGGTAGCCAGGAGATTTTTTGTGTCGACATATCCATAAAAACCACCGCTCAGGATACTGGAGTAGGTGTAATTATGCGTGAACCACAGCGTTCCATCAGTAAAATCGAATTCAGAATCGGTGGTAATATTGCCGGCGGACCATTGGGCTGAATATTTCCTGATTCCATTGGCGGTATAAGAATCAACCGTGCTCAAGGTGTTATTAGTATATGTATTACGTGTAATGCTGTTTAACGATTTAATATTGTTCGTAATCGTATACGAGACATCTAACGTATCGTGTCCATTGGCGTCAAAATAATAAACGACGACTCCTGTATTGGCATACGTAACAGTACTTGAAACGCCATTATTTATATTGACATTGGTGCCGGTATCAATTGTGCTATCTACCAAACCCTGGCTATTGTAAAAGTAGACCCCATGTGAACGTGACGAGAAAGCGCCCTGTATGTATACAACTACGTCGTAGGTGATCTGATTAGTGCCGTAACTGGTAATAGTAGTATCAATATCCCCACCGTTATTATTATTAGTAGTATATAAGACGACGCGACCTTTCGAATCGTACACCCATTTAAAAACACTGGAATCGGCCAGTTTTTTTCCGGACAGGTCAAATGAATAAATATTCACTGTCTTTCGTAGATAAGAAGTGTCTTTCGCGGGCGGTGTCGGGGAGGCATCGGACCCTTTTTTACAAGAACTAATGGCTATCAGAATAGCTGCTAATAGGATGAACTGCTTCAACATGTTAGATGGGGTTAAAAAGCGAATATATACAATAATATGGTACTTGTCAGGACTATCAGTTACAGGTAATTCAGGACGAGTCAAGGTGATCTGAAACGCACAGCCATTGTATCAAAAACGGACTATGCTCTCAAGGAGTCTGGCGCCAAGTAATTCATTTATAATCAGTTGATCAAGTGGCACTAATTTAGATGCAAACAGGGATCAACATCCCATTTATGTTTTCAAACTATTTTAAGATCGCTATCCGGCAATTGCGCAAGCAAAAGATGTATTCCGTGGTCAAGATCGGGGGATTCGCCCTGAGCATTGCCGCCTGTCTGCTGATCACCCTGTATATCCGGAATGAGTTGAGCTACGACCGCTCTTGTCCCAATGCAGATCGGATTTACCGGGTGGTCGGTTTTTTTAAGAACCAGGGGAATCTGGAAAAGTGGACGTCCTTCCCTGCGCCAATGGCAAAAGTCGTAAAAAAGGATTTTCCCGAGGTGGAACAATCCGGGCGGATCATGCCCAACTCCCTTTTCCAGGGCGCCGGTTCCAATGAGCTGAGGCCCGCGGAAAGCAAGGAGAATACACATGAAGAGGGGTTCGCCTATGCCGACCCCGGGATACTGGAGATCCTGAAATTACCCATGATCTATGGCGACCGGGTGCATGCGCTCAGCGATCCCAATACCATCGTGATCTCCAAGCGGAAAGCGGACAAGTATTATCCCAACCAGAACCCGGTGGGAAAGATCCTATTCCTGAATAACAATGAAACCAAACCCTATAAAATAGGCGGCGTCATGCAGGACTTCCCCGCCACCTCTCACCTATCCTATGATTTTTTACTGACCCTGACGGGTGTCGAGTTCTGGAAAGGCGAGCAAACCAATTGGGATGCCAGTAATTATTTCGATTATATCCTGCTGCATCCCGGAACCGATGTCGCCGCCTTCGAGAAAAAACTGACGGCCGGTCTCCTGAAAAATTATGTGCTCCCCACCCTGATCAGCGAAGGTGACAAGAGTGCCGGAGATGTGGAAAAAAATGCCTCTTATCATCTCCAGCTCATTACCGATATCAACCTGAAGTCCTATGATATCCACGACGGTCTGTCGCACGGAGATATACGTTTTATCTGGCTGTTCGGGGCCGTCGCTGGTTTTATCCTGCTGCTCGCCTGTATCAATTTCATCAACCTCTCCACCGCTAAATCCGCCAACCGCGCCAAAGAAGTCGGTCTCCGGAAAGTAGTAGGCTCTTATCGCAGCGGACTGATCAGCCAGTTCCTCACGGAGTCGCTGCTTTTTAGTGTCCTCTCCTTTTTGCTGGGCCTGGTACTGGCCTGGATATTACTTCCCTGGTTCAATATCCTTGCCGCCAAATCGCTGACTATTCCCTGGAAAGAATGGTGGTTATTGCCAGCTATGCTGGTCTCGGCCTTGCTGATCGGGATACTGGCAGGTCTGTATCCCGCCTTCTATCTCTCCGGTTTTAAGCCGGCGCAGGTACTGAAAGGACCCGTCAGCGGCGGCAGCAAGCGTTCCGTGCTGAGGAACGGGCTGGTCGTCTTCCAGTTCACTACCTCGATTATCCTGGTCATCAGTACGCTGGTCATCTATAACCAGCTGCAATATATCCTTCACAAAAAGGTAGGGTTCGATAAGGACCAGGTCATACTGATCCAGGGGACTAATCTTTTGAGCGATAAAAACGTACGGAATTTCAAGACCGAACTATCGAAGCTGGCATCGGTAAAAAGCGTCTCCATCAGCGATTACCTGCCCATTACAGGTACCAAACGAAACGGTAATACCTTCTATAATGAGGGCAAGATGAAGGAAGAAAGCGGTGTAGGCACAGAGTTCTGGCAGGTCGACGATACGTATATCAAGACGATGGGCATGAATCTCGTGGCCGGCAGAAATTTTTCGTATGCGATCGCCAGCGACTATCAATCGCCGGTCCAGGCGGTGGTCATCAATCAAACGCTGGCCGGTCAGCTCCACCTGAAGGATCCTGTAGACAAAAGGATCGCCAATCAAAATGGAGAGCTTTTCCAGGTAGTCGGTGTAGTGCAGGATTTCAATTCCGAGTCGCTCCGGAATTCTGTCAGAGGGGTCGTGCTGCACTTCGGCATCAGCCCCTCCATTGTGTCCGTCAAAGTGAATACCGCGGATATGAAAGAGGTGCTGTCCTCTATTACCGCGGTATGGAAGAGTTTTTCTCCGGGGGAGGCTATCCGCTATAGCTTCTTAGACGAGCAGTTTGCTAATATGTATGCCGATGTACAACGAATGGGGCATTTGTTTACGAGCTGCGCCATCCTGGCTATCTTCATTGCCTGTCTGGGCCTGTTTGCCTTATCGGCTTTCATCGCCGAGCAACGCAGCAAGGAGATCGGCATACGCAAGGTATTGGGAGCGACGATCAGCAATATTACGACCCTGTTGTCCTTTGATTTTATAAAGCTGGTCCTGCTATCCTTTGTGATCGCCTCACCGATTGCCGGGTGGGCCATGCACAACTGGCTGCAGAATTTCGCCTATCATATACCTGTAGAATGGTGGATTTTCGCGCTGGCTGGTGGGGCCGCTATCTTCATCGCTTTGTTCACCGTGAGCTTTCAGTCGATCAGGGCTGCGATAGCGAATCCCGCGGATAGTTTGAAAGCGCAATAGATTGCGCAGGGAAGGCGTGTTTTAACCAAGTTATTTGAAATTCGCAAGCAATGGATTGAAATCTACAAACGCCGGGTTTACATCTTCGCTAATTTTGCTTTATCAAAAACAGATAAAGATGGCAAACAAAAGCAAAATAGCACTGGTCACCGGCGGTGGCCGCGGATTGGGTAAGAACATGGCGCTTAAACTCGCAGAAAAGGGGATCGATGTAATCCTGACTTATCATAGCAAGAAGGAAGATGCGCTGAACGTAGTAGCTCAGATCGAACAAACGGGGCAAAAGGCAGCTGCCTTGCAATTGGATGCAGGCAATGTAAAGAGCTTTGCCGCCTTTTTTGATCAGTTAAACGGCGTTCTTAAAAATACATTTGACACAGATCGATTCGATTTCCTGATCAATAATGGCGGTATTGGCGGGCACGCACCTATTCCGGAAGAGACAGAGGAGATGTTCGATCAGCTGATGAATGTGCATTACAAGGGCGTTTATTTCCTCACGCAGAAATCGCTGCCGTTGCTGAATGACGGAGGTGGCATTATCAATATCTCTTCGGGCCTGGCCCGTGTCAGCATGCCGGGCGCCAGCGCCTATGCCTCCATGAAAGGGGCGGTCGAGGTGTTCACCCGGTATCTCGCCAGAGAACTGGGGCCAAGGGGAATCAGGGCCAATATCATAGCCCCAGGCGCCATAGCGACTGATTTCAATGGCGGGCGTGTCCGGGATAATGAGCAGCTCAACAAAATGGTGGCTGGCATCACTGCGCTGGGTCGCGTGGGCTTACCCGAAGATATCGGCGGTGTAGTAGCTTTCCTGTGTACGGACGAGGCCAGATGGGTCAATGCCCAGCGCATAGAAATTTCTGGCGGAATGAGCATTTGATCTTATTTTTATTTGATTTTTGCAAAATGATATGATCAAAAATGTATCCATAGAGGACTTTTATCAAAAAGTTGCCGCTAAGATCCCGGAAGGAATCACCAAGGAGATCGGGCATTTCAATGTATTCGAGACGGAGAAGCTGTTCGACAAGAAGACGGGTACACGGATAATGCCGTATAGCAGGAGGGCGTATTATAAGATTAGTTTGATAAAGGGCAGGAGCAGGGCGGAATATGCGGATAAGATTGTTGATATCCGGGAAAGCGCCCTGCTCTTTGCCACCCCCAAGATACCTTACCACTACCTGCCCCAGGACGATAACCTGTCAGGGCTCTTTTGTATTTTCACGTCAGACTTCCTATCCAAAAACAAAGTTGGTATCAACCTGGACGACCTGCCTATCTTTCAGCCGGGAGCATTACCGATCTTTCAACTTGCCCAGGAGGAAATAAAAGAGCTGGAGTACATTTTCCGGAAGATGCAAAAAGAGCTGGCGACCGACTATATTTATAAGTATGACCTGCTGCGCAATCTTGTCATGGAGATGATCCATTACGGGCAGAAGCTACAGCCTATGTCGGCGCTCAACTCTTCTCAAAACGCCTCGGACAGGATCTCTTCGTTGTTTATCGAGCTGCTGGAACGTCAATTCCCCGTAGAATCGTCACAACAGAGGCTTCATCTTCGTTCAGCGAAAGATTATGCCAACCAACTGGCCGTCCATGTCAATCATCTCAATAAGGTGCTGAAAGAAATTACGGGCAGGACCACTACTGAGATCATCAGTAGCAGAGTGATCCAGGAGGCGAAAATCTTATTAAAGCAAACGGACTGGAATGTTTCTGAGATATCCTACACATTAGGATTTGATGATCCGGCGCATTTCTCCAACTTCTTTAAAAAGCAGACTTCTTTTACGCCGGTAGCATTCCGTTCGTAGTGCGGGTGAAGACCGGGGTCCGGTCGGACTGTCATCCGCTCACTCAAAACCGGTAATGGCTCAATAGACCGGCAAACGGGATCAGTTAAGATGGCGGATCTGTGTTTTTTTGCTACTTTGATCCGTATGGAATATAAAGCAACCCGGGGTAAAACTATTTCACACAGGATCATTGGTCTGGTATTCATATCGTTCGGCGTCTTCATGCTGAGTATCAAAGACCCCGTCATTTCGGATACGGCGGCTACTGTGGTCACAGTCATTGCCAGCCTGTTGATTTTGGGTGCCGTGCGCGTCTATCTCGGGACGGTAGGCGTCAAGCTGACCGTAGACGGGGATTATATTACGCTGACCCATCTGTTCCGATCCAGATCGATCCGGGTGGATGCCGTCGATAGCTACCGGTATGGGCCCTATAATAGTTTTTATCTGATGCTGAAGCAGGACGGCAAGCGGCTTCGGCTGCCCAGGGTCCTGGCCAGCAACAAGGAAGTAATCAGCTGGGTAACAGGACGGTTCCCGGAATTCGATCGCAAGGTCTGGGAAAAAGAATTGACCGCGCTGTCTGAAAACAAACAATTCGGCAGTACCGCCGGGGAGAGGGATGGCAGGCTGAAGAAGGCCGCCGGACTAGAGTGGATCCTGACTATGGTAGCGGCTTTCCTTCTTTTATGGTCTTTACTTTATCCGCACCCCATGGCCTTCATGATGCTCCTGTTATTTCTAACTCCCTGGGTAGGGGTTTATTTTACGGGACGTTTCGGGGGCCTGCTTAAACTGTATAAGAAGAGGCGCAGCCCCTACCCTTCTTTGATCGCGGTAATGGCGATTCCGGTGGTGGGCGCGGGCATCGTGCTTCCGACCTACCACGTATATGAGTTTCCGCAGCAGGCCTGGGCGATGCTGCTGGCCGGGGCTTTCTTATTCGCGGTAACCGGCATTTTTGTCTGCAGGAAAGGGTTCTCCGGAGCACGTTTCAAGATACTGACCGGTGTCTGTTTCATCCTGGTCGTTTGGATTTATAGTTATTTCCTGCTCCTGTTTTCCAATTGTTATTTTGATGAGTCCTTATCTACGGTATCGAAGGTGCAGGTTACGGGTAAGCGGACAACCTCGGGAAAAATGACCAACTATTATATCAGCATCTCGTCATGGGGGCATTATACGGAAGGAGAAGAGATCAATGTAGTTGGTTCTTTATACCGTTCCGTAAATATGGGGGATTCTGTGAATGTGTGCCTTCAAAGCGGCAAATGGGATATTCCCTGGTATTTCGTTACCTTAGGCCCCCAAAATGGAAGTCCATGAAAAAGATCTTGATTTTTACAGTGCTTGTCGTATCAGGGATCGCAGGTATGGCTCAGACACCTAATACCCTTACTAAAAAAGAGGAGAAGGAAGGTTGGAAATTATTATTTGACGGTAAAACAACGCAGGGCTGGCATACTTATCTGAGAGACACGGTAGGATCAAAGTGGCAGGTGAAAGACGGAGCCATTATTTTCGATCCATCCCAGCCTCAGAGCGGCGGCGGGGACCTGGTGACGAACGGGGAATATGAAAATTATGAACTTAACCTGGAATGGAAGATATCGAAAGGCGGGAACAGCGGGATCATTTTTGATGTACAAGAAGATCCGAAATATAGCGCTACCTATTTAACCGGCCCGGAAATGCAGGTATTGGACAATATAGACGCCGAAGACAATAAAAAACAAAATCATCTCGCCGGCTGCCTATATGATATGTCCGGGGATGCGACGGTTTCCAAGCCTCATCCTGTCGGGGAATGGAACCAGGTCAGGCTGATACAGAATAAAGGGCATCTTACTTTCTGGCTCAATGGGATAAAAACCTATGATGGTCAGATAGGTAGTGAGGAATGGAATAATATGGTGGCCAACAGTAAATTCAAAAACAAAGTATTCAGTGACTTTGCAAAAGTAGCCAAGGGTAGAATCGCTTTACAGCAGCATCCCGGATCCAGTGAATGGAGGAATATTAAGATCCGGCCGTTGTTGTAGAGGCGAGCGGAAAAAATGGGCGGCTGATGAGTCGGATCTATACACTAAGCACAGTTCGGGCCCGGGCGCGTATTTTAAGGACCTGGACCGTGACGCCGGCAAGAAATAATAAGAAACACACTCCGATGGCGGCCTGGATATGCGGATCATTGGGGCCTGACGCCAGGGGTGCGGCCACGGGCAGCCGGGTGGTCGTCTCGGTTATGCCGGGAATAAGATGGAAAAAGAAGGTCAGCGAATAGCTAACGGTTTCAACATAGGGCGAGTAGCGGCCGAACAGCCGGGTCTTATTGCCCGAGAGAAATGCAATGATCAGCACCACTAAGGTAATAATCCCCAGAACATGCGCTTTCCCAAAGCCGCCATGGTGAAAAATGCCGAAGCCGGTGACGCAGGTAAGAATGGTGGCGAGCGCATAAGTCTTCCCGACCCCTGTATTCCATGATATTTCGTGGTCCCGTATTATCAATGCGATCGCGCCCGAGGCAACGGCAACCAAACTGATAGCGGTATGGATGACACCCAGTGTAGTGAGAGCAGACATAAGCGGTTGTTTTAATGTTTAATTGGGAGGTAGGGCAGGAAATGAAAGATACCGATTAATTTATGAAGAAAGAACAGCTGGGCTGATGCTGCGGGGAGAAATCCTAAATTGCCGACATATTAATTATTTTTTTAAAGGACCGTGCATGTTGCTCTCAATCCTGGAAAGGTTTATTGAAGCTTGCAGCTCTTTAAATTCTGGTTGTTGCCGAAGCCGGGTTTTATCTGTGAAGCCATATCCGGCGGCCTTCCACAAATCGGCTTCTGCGGCATGCCCATTGTTGTCGCGGGCATTCAGGATGGCGGAAAAATACCAGGCTTCGCTATTGTCCGGGTCCGCCATTTTATATAAGTCCACAAAGTACCGTGCCTCCGTATTGCTGTTGCTGTTAATCAAATGATTGCTCACGGAATAAAATGCCAATGACAGCCACGCAAGGAGACGCCGGTACATGGCGCTCTCAGCCGTTCCCGTTTCGGATCCTGTTTTCAGCCCTTTAATGGTCTTAGCCCAATATTGTTTATCGTTGGCCTGAAAATGGCTCCTATACTCTGTTTTCGTGTTCTGCTCCCTGACGAGCAGGTCATTTTGTGCCCGCACCTGTTTTTGATACAATGGATTGGCGGCCAAAGACGCGGATCTATCCTTGAACCAGCTGACCTGAGTAGTCAATCCGTAAAGGAAGCTTATTGAAAGCTCGCATTCCTGGCTGGCTTTTAATAATTGGTGGGTTTTATAATAAGCATCGAACTTGTTTTTGCTTTTTGCAATATAGCTGCTGATAAAAGCGCTGTCGTTGGGAAGGAGCCGTTCCTTCATGGCATCGAACTGCAAGCCTGTAAAAGCCATGCTCATGCTGCTTACGGGCGCCCATTCATGTTTCCCGTCGAAAACAATAATACGATGCCGGGTCCGGCTTTTATCCAGGTCTTTCGTGATGCCCGCCAGCTCGGTCAGGTTCATATCGCCGTCTCCCGCTATAGCGGTGAAGCTGAAGTTAAAATCGCCTGCGGGGGTGCCATCGGGCAGTCCTGCGCCGTTGGCGATAACTCCTTTGACCCGTGGATTCTGCAAAGCGACATAGCCGGCGACCTTGGCGCCCCCGGAGAATCCGGCCGTATAGATCCGGCTTCTATTGATATTTAACCGGCTTTGGGTGTCATCAAACAGCGTTCGCCAGATGTTGTCGGTGACGGGCCAGTCATTGCCATTCTTTGAATTGTTGCTACCAATTAAAATAAACCCGTATATATCGGCCAGGGATTTATATTTATTTAAAGGGAGGGAGCCGTTGGCATGTGCGTCGAAAAAATAAATCGCCGGCATTGGTGCTTTGTTGCCGTTGGCAGGAATGTACAAGGCATAAGATTGGGTAGGATCTTTCTGACAGATCACGGTGTCGATGACCTTGCCGGGATTGAATAAACGGGAAGTGACGGCGCGTGTCCTGTTGGCGGCCAGGATGGGCGTTCGGAGGGCGCCGATGAAGGTATAAAAGACCAGGATCAGGCTAATGAGCTGCGTTCTTCTCATACTTAGTGAAGGAGATATTTTCACTAAAAATAAGGAATCACGGGGTACAGGTGCAATTTTTTGTTAAAGAACGTTATCGAAGGACTCCTATAGGATATTTGCCCGTATAATGCCGAAAGTTTTGCTATGCAACGAAAATCTTTTATAAAGATGTTATCTATCCTGCCCCTGTTGCCGGATACGGAGAAACTGGCCGCAGTTCTTCAGTTACCGGGTCATTTCAGGGAAGGAGAGAAAATGCCGGTATTTTTTATCGGCCATGGGAATCCTGCCAATGCATTCCGGGATAATCCGTTTACGCGCAGTCTGCAGGCCATGGGCAATGCCTTGCAGACAAGGCCTTCCACCATATTGGTCGTGTCTGCGCATTGGCAGACGCTGGGAGAAACGCTGATCAGTACAAAAAATACATTCACGACGCCGGAATATAAGGTTAGCGGTTCACCTGAGTATGCCCGGGCGATCCTACAGGAGATACCTGCCTTAAAGGAGGAGGAATACAGGGAGCTCGATCATGGGGCCTGGGCCATTTTGCGGCATATTGCGCCGGCGAGGGATATTCCCGTGCTGGAATTAAGCATCGACATGGGGCAGCCGGCGAGCTATCACTGGAAGCTTGCCCAACAATTGAAATCCTTACGCAGCAAAGGGGTATTGATCATCGGCAGCGGCAATATCGTGCACAACCTGGAATTAAGCGCCCTGAAAATGGCTACGTTGAGCAGCAAACCTTTTCATTGGGCGCTCGAATTCGACCAATGGGTCAAAGGCAGGATCGATGAGCGTGATTTCAGCAGTCTTTTTTTCTACTATAAGCTGGGAAAAATAGCGGACCTCGCTGTACCAACAACGGATCATTTTATACCAATGTTGTATAGTCTTGCGCTGGCAGATGCGAATGAACCTATTTCCTATACGTATGAAGAGGTCTTCAGCGGCATAAGCATGCGGTGTCTCAGGATCGGTTGAATGGCAGCGTATGATGATACGCCTCTTTTATCTTCGAAACCATGTCGCCTTTGAGCCGGAGCCTGCGGAATTGTTGAACTTCATGGCAAGCCCGATCCAATGGTCCAGGTCTTTTTGAATCTGCAAGGCTCCTTTTTCGAAATAAACATAGCCTGTCATCGATTTCCCATTATGAGTCATGGGCCAACAGCCTTCTTTTCCAATGGCGGCTTCTGCCGCAGTAGAGCCTACCCGTAATATAAGCGCGTTCCCCCTTACGTTAATACAGATATTTCCATTTACCATAAAACATAAACCCGATTGTTCTTCCTCTTTGAAAGGTATCTGTTCTGATTTGAGTACGGTTCTGACATGGGAAGCCAGTTGTTCATTGATAGGCATTGGCTAAGTTTTTATAGGTGTTGGACTGATGACTAAAGTTGCTCTTTTTGAGGGGAGGAAGCAAACTTTTTCGATTAATGATCCGAAAAATTCGATGAATGGATACCGGGGTGTCGATGAATGGATACCGGCGTATTTTTTAATACGCACTAAGGTGTTCGAAACGGAAGCGGCCGTCTTGTTTAGCGAGTTGGATGAAATCCTCCAGTTCGGTCCGGAATGCGGAATCTTTTAATTCGGTATCATGCAGGAGGATGATAATCCGGTCATTATTAAAGGTCTTCTTATCCAGCAACATTTTCTCCGTGATAGCCAGCATTTCTTTACCGGTATGCAGATGAATGCTCCGGTCTTCTTTGTTTCGCCACTCCACATCCCAGCCAAATACGCTGTATCCCCTGGATGCCAGCGTGTCAGCGGCTTCTTTACCATTGCTGATATCATTGCGGGAAAGGCTGTCGACCCGGAAAAAATTCCGGCCCGGAAGCCGGGCAAAATTATTGGCGACCTTCAGGCTGTCCCTGTTCCTGTTAAAATCATCCAGAACCAGCAGCGGCTCTTTGAAATACCGGCGATAGTGCCTTTCTGCGTGGGTATAGCTATGATTGCCGATCTCGATATAGGGGTTATCGATGTAATCGTGGAGCAAGTAGCTGTTTTTATTCGCCCCGAAAGCCTTTTTCCCGATGAGAAATACATTGATGGAAAGGCTGTCTTTCCAGGCGAGTTCATTCACTTTCTCGCTTCCGGCGCAGGGACCGTCGTCAAAGGTCAGGTAAATCGAATAAGGCGGTGGGGGAGAATGGGGTTTTGCGTTTAGGACAGAGGCCGATCCGGCGACCAATGCATTGGAATGACCGGGAATATCCTCTTTTTTCGATTTGATCGTTGAAAAAATGAGCACTGTTCCCATAGACAGTATCTTTATTTTCCAGGAAGAGAGCATCATAAAACAGGTTTAGATGGGTTCTCTTGTTTTGCCACAAAACCAATACCAGAGGGTCCTTTTTACTATTAAATAACAAAAGTCCGTTTAAAATCCTGTCTTTTGAGGCTGGAATCAGCCCCCGGCGCTAAAAGATGAGGAAAAAAAGGGACATATTTACCGGATGACAAGGGTCTTTAGCAACATTTTATGGCCATCCTTATCTGTCAGCCGGATCATATAGACGCCTGCGGGGAGGTTTTCAGGGAGCAGTAAGCTCTTCGTGAACACAGGGGAACCGGTCAATGGCCAGGAGGTGAGGATAGTCCCTTTCATGTCCAGCAAACGGAGATCATATATTTCGTTCCTCAATCCCTGGCCGGAGAGCGTGCACTGCCTGTTGATGACCGGATTGGGGTATATATTCACATTGAAAGAGCCAGAGGCTGGCGGCAGGGTCACCGTACTTACGGAGCTGTACCCATCGGTGACGCCATCCTGTCCTACCGTCTTGAGCCGATAAAAATTTGCCCCGGGCAGAGGCTGTTCATCGAAGGCTGTCTGTCCGCCGGCCGGCGGGGTATAAAAATGCAGGATCGTTTCAAAATTCGTTCCATCCCCGCTCCTTTCAATGTCCAGCTCTTTCAGCTTGTCGGCGGCATTCAAGGTCCAGCGAAGCTGCACTTTCCCGTCTGTCAGGTTTGTGGAGAAGTCAGACACCTTATCCGATAAGACGACATAAGATGCATTCGTCACCCAAAGCCCCGAGATCGTCACCTGATCCAGCCCTCCTCCCGACAGATCAGAGGTAGTCGGGAAATTGGTCGCGTTGGAATAGTTGACCAGGTTGGAAGCGGGACTGACGACGACATCTGGAGCGAATAAGGAATACCCGTAGATCACTGCATTATTGGCGACACCCAGATCTGAAAAGCGCAGGAGTACGCCGTCCCGGTTTTGCGATGTGCTGTTATTCATCATCAGCAGGTCCGCGTCGGTGGGATTCTTACGCATGATCAGGTAATTCAGGGAAGGGCCGACATTATTCCCATAATTGCCCGCTACTACCGGGACGGCATTATAATAGGCCGAGGGGTTGCCGCCGGCATCCAGGGTCTTGATGGCTGCGATATAGAATGGATCATGTCCTGTACCGGGTCCTCTGTCAAAAACCGCAAAGCCTGCCTTGGTCACATCGGTCGCTTTGGCGCCGGAAGGCAGGATGAAGTCTACTCTCTCAATATTGTTGTTGTTGGTAGTCGTTGCATTCTGAAAATCGTTGTCGAGCCCGATATTAAAGATCTGCCCGGAAGAAAATATCCTTTCCAGGCTGTCATCATAAGCGGGAATTAATTTGGCGGTGTTTCCCGGATTGATCGTGGCATTACTGTTCTGTTCGAACCACAGGGATTTTCGCAGCCCCGTAACCGACGTATTATCCACTCTGCGGAATCGTATCACGAGTGTGGTGGCCTGGAAATGAAAATTCAGGCCCACCGCCGTAAAGGAGTCCAGCAGTGAAGTATTCGGAGTCGTTACGATGGGTCCAAACTGATACGTATAGGTGTTCCCGCTAAATCCGCTCGAAGCGTTGCCGGTAGCGCCGGTTCCTGAATAGGTAGTAGAAACGGTCGCGTTAACCGAATGTGTAAATACGGCGGTTACCGGAGTTTGTGCGCAAGCAGGGGGTCCGGGGATAAGGCAGGGCAAAAAGGGTAAAAAAGAGGCGCAATATTTTACGATCGATCTGTACGGCGTAAAGGTCGTTTTCATGGATTGGGTTTTAGATTAGGGGTAAGAAGCAGGAGCTTCTCCTCCTAAAAATACTACCGCAACCCAATACCCGAAAGATATAACGCTTATTTATAACCAGTTTACATATTAACCATTATGAAACAACGCAATTATTACGAGTAAACCAGTAAGATATCGAAATCCTTGCTATTACTGAATTACCGGAGAATTTCTTATTATTTTTCAAAATGAACGGAAGGTGATCGTGGCAATGGCTTGTCTATCACCAGGCATATGGCGCCGAGTGCGGGCACTTCTACGCGGATACCTTTTTCGGTGAGGGATGAACGGGCTTTCAGGGTGGCATAATCGGAAGGGCCGCCGGCGATGGCATCCGTACCATGGTCATTGACGAATACTTTCCGGCTGAATTCCCCATTGTCGCTGCCCCCTTGCAAACTGTACCAGTAGAAGCGCCTGCCAACCGGGGAGCCGCCAGTCTTTATTTCTACCGTTCTGACCTTAGTCGATGTATTGACCAATGTGACGCCTATTTCGCCGGAACTAAAAACGGAGCAGTAAGATTTTATGGATGAATCGCCCGTGATGTGGGAATCGAGTAACCTGTCCCCGATCATTTTTTGCATAAAGTAAAGGTAATAAAAGGAAGGCCGCGGGCTCCATCCCCATACCCCGGGCTCGTCACCGGCGCTGAACAGGCCATGGTCATCGCCTCCGGCCCAGCCGTTCAGCATATCCCAGCGGGCTGCCAGTCCATATTTGTTCTTCAGCGCTTCTCCTACAACGATAACGGCAAAGAGACCACTGACATTGGAAACCTGCTGCTTGGAATGGACCGCGAACATATTCCATTCATCCATAGCGACAGGCTTCAGCGCGGCCCGGCAGTCAGTCAACGACCGGGTAACGTACTGCATCATCGCGGCGGGAACGGTCGCTGCACGCTGGAGGATGGTGGCCGCATCCGAGTTGTTCTCGTAAGGAGTAAAATAATTGTGTACGACGTAGAAATCGGCCTGGTCCTTTATTTCCTTCATCATTTCTGCGTTCCATGTCCGCACGAGATTGGTCTGAAAGGGCAGCGGGTCGGCTTCGGAAGTAACGGCTCCGATATAGATACGGCTGCCGGTCTCTGCGGCAGCCTGCCTCATGGAGTCCGCGAAAACTTTGAAATGCCTTGCGTACAATTGCCCGGTGAGAAATTCAGGCTGTCCGTCCTGATTTTTTGTCGTGTCGATCCGGTAACCCCATTCCCAGTCCCCGTTGTTCTCGTTACCTATTTCCCAGTAGCGGGTACGTCCGTGGTCATAACGTACCCAATCGGCGGCCAGGTGTGCGGCGGCAGCTACCGGGTTGGGGCCTGTGCCATAACGGGCATAACCGTAGTTGACGGTAAAAAGACCGCTGGAGCCCGTGCGTTGCAGCATCTCATAATAATTATCCAGCGAAGCGCTGTAACTGATTGCCGGCTTTCCGAAAAAAAAGCCGGGGGCCTTCTTTATCCCGCTCTTATCGGTCAGGAGTGGAGGGACATCGGGAGGAAGATCGCCTGTGCGCCGGTTCCAGAAATAGACGTCGCTGCCGCTGCCAGCCGGGAAACGGATAATATGAGGCTGAAGGTTGGTCACATGCCGGAGAAAGACAGGCTGGTTTACCATGGGCGTCATCCAGGTATTGGCGTTATGCCCGAATTCCGACAGGGGGATGCGGGTAATCACGCGGGAGGGGTCCACGGTCACCGTGTAGTCTGCGGAAGCAGCGACGGGAGCCTCCTCGTATTCGGGTATACTGAATCTTTTCGGCTGCCAGTCATCCAGAAAGAATCCTATTGTTGCTGCAATGGGCGGGTCGGGGGAAACAGGCGGCCTCCGGGAAGCAGGCGTGTTGGCAGAAAAGCTGCCCTGACCGGCGGCGGCGAAAGAGCCCAATAAAAAAGTAAAGAGAAGCTGGTTATTTTTTTTGGATAGCATACGCTTTCATTTTATCGTCATTGAGAGCCACCAGCAAGAGCCTGCATGCAGCCGTCTTAATAATCGCGAGATCTTTTACATCACCATCTATAATAAGTCCGTCGGCTACCGGCGAAACAGGATCGAAATCTCCTTTGCGGTTACCTGTCAGCAAAAGGCCATAGGAAGCATCGTAGCGGCCGGTAGCGACGGATGCCTGATATTCATTTCCAGCCAGGATGATATCGTCGATACCGTCCCCGTTGACGTCCGTGAAGACGATGGCATTGACCGGCGAAATCTGGGCCAGGGCGGGGAACGGATGAAAATTGAATTTCCCTTTGCCGTCATTCTCAAACCAGCCGCTGCGCACTTCTTTGCAATCGAGGACGGTGGCGCCTTCCATCATTTCTTTGGGGAATACGGTCTCCAACGATGCCCTGGCGTAGGATTCATTTTTATCGAAGGTCTTTTTGATGGAGGGCATTTGTTTCGCCCACATGTCCCTGGAAATGCCCGGGGACAGCTGATATTTACCTTCATTGTCTTTACTATAATAGCAGAAGATCGGCTCCACGATACCGTTGCCGTCGAAGTCTTTGGCGATCAGTTCTGCGGGTTGCCGCGCGCTGATATGAAAGGAATTATTCAGCCCCAGGTTACCGGCGATGATATCCGGATGGCCGTCATGGTTGACATCGGCCAGGGTCAGGCTCCGCCAGAATCCCGGAAGGTCTTTCAAACCGGAAGGGCCGGTGATTTCTGTCAGGGTGCGGCCATTGTTCCTGAAAACGCGGATGGGCATCCAGTCCCCTGCAAGGATCAGGTCCGGCTTATTATCATGATCGATATCGGCCCAGATGGCTGCATTGATAAGTCCCGGGTTTTTCAATGCCGGGCATACGGCGTCGGTGACGTCCGTAAACTTTCCATGATCGTTGCGCAGGACAAAGCTGCGGGGTGGCTGTGGGAAAACGCCGAGGGAGACTCTGCCGCCGATAAAAACATCCAGATCGCCGTCGCCATCCATGTCCGCCACAGCAACGCATTTCCCCGGAGTGCGTAAGTCGGGCGGGAAGGCTGTACTGTCCATTCGAAAATTCCCTTTGCCGTCGTTCAGATATAAGCGGGGGCGGCAAAACCAGGAGTTGACGTCGAATTCGCTGCTGCCGCCGGCAATCAGGAGATCGAGGTCTCCGTCTCCGTCGGCGTCGAATAAAGTACTCTGCAGGTCTTCTTCATTCTTAATACCTGTAACCAGGTCCTTTCCGGAAAAGCTGCCATCGGGCTGTTGCAGAAAGACTTTGCCGGACTGTTGGAAGGCGCCTCCTATAAAGAAATCTTCACGGCCATCTCCGTTGAGGTCGCCTGTACTTATGAACGGTCCTTCCTGGGAATATTTTTGCTGGATGAGGGGTTGGAATGAATAATCGAAGAAGAAGGTTTCCCGGTGTTGAAAGAGGGTTTTTATGTCGTTGGTGACTTCGTTGAAAAGGAGATCCGGCGGGCTGCTCCCGGCGGATGTCGCCGGTGAGGTGGTTGCTGAAGCCGCGAGGCCTGATGAAACCGTCCCTGAAGCCGCGCCGGCATCGGTATAGTTCAAGGTTAGTATCCTGTTGACCGGCGGGGATTTGATGATCTGTACTTTTCCGTCCGGCCAGATGATCTTTAGAGAATCCACCGGGTCTGTGCCGAAGCCGAAATGCAGGCGAATGTCCACGGATGACAAATAGCCTCTGACGGGGTATTGCTCTACCATTTGGGTGCGTGACCTGCCGTATGCATACAGCTTTGCCCCGATGCCGTCTTTATTCAGCGTATCTCCGTTCAGGACGAGTGTGAGCCAGGCGGGAGCGGCATTGGGAGTGTTGATATCATTACGCATGATGAATGCGTCGCCGTTGATATTATTGGTGACGATATCGAGATCTCCGTCATTATCCAGATCGGCATAGACGGCGCCATTCGAGATGGACAGCTTATCGATGCCCGCCGATAGGGAAACGTCTTCAAAGGTGAGATCGCCTCTGTTGCGGTAGACATAATTCCGTAACTCGACGGGCCCCAGGGATGCCAGGTGTTCCATAAAGCCTCTTCGCTGGGCGGCATCGTTATCCGGGATGCCGGTCTGCATTACGGTGTTGTGTCTGTACTCGAGGAAGTCTATATTGGTGGGGTCTCTGCCCAGGCCGTTGGTGACATGAAGATCTTTCCATCCGTCGTTATCAAGGTCGGCTATGAGTATGCTCCAGGACCAGTCGGTCTCCCCCACCCCGGCCATCCCGCTTATCTCGCTAAAGAAGGGTTCGTCGTGTTGGTTGACGGTGCGATGGCCGTTATTCAGCTGCAGCATGTTATGGATATATTCCGGTTCATATCCTTTCACTACTTCCATCCGGCGGCGCTCCTCGTTTAAAAAGGAGTACATCATTTTTTTGCGCTGGTTGGTTTCCGGCTGCATGTCGAGGGTCATGAGATCCGGCAGCTGATCGTTATTGATATCGGCGGCATCGGCGCCCATGCTGGAATAGCTCTGGTGTTTCATCGAAGAGGCGATGCAGTTGGTAAAATGACCGTTGCGGTCGTTGAGCCATAGGAGGTCATCAGGGAGGTAGTCATTAGCTACATAGATATCGGGGTAACCGTCTCCATTCATATCGCTCACGACGATGCCCAGGCCATTGCCGGCTTCTATGATGCCGGCCTGTCGGGAGACATCTTTAAATACCGGGTGGTCCATGCCGGCGGGTATTCCTTCGTTGTGAAACAATCGATCCGCGGCCACGGCATTGCTGTCTGTTTTTCTGTCACGGATATCATTGGGGCGGTCGTCGTTCAGCGTGTGGTTCAGCAAATACATATCCAGTCTTCCGTCCTTGTCGTAATCGAAGAAAACGGCTTGTGTGGAATAAGCGGTGTCGGCCAGGCCGTAGGCGGCCGCTTCTTCGGTAAAGGTGAGATCATGCTGATTGATAAAAAGAAGGTTTTTTCTGCGGCTGCCCGGTACTTTGCCGGATATGCACAAATAAATATCGGGCCATCCGTCATTGTTTATATCTATCACGCTCACGCCGGTACACCAGCTGCCGGTGGTGAGGCCTGCCTTCTCCGTGATATCTTCAAAATGCATATTACCTTTATTGATATAGAGCCGGGAGCTGACCTGGTTACCCGCGAAAACGATATCAGGTAATCCGTCTTTGTTAAAGTCTCCGATGCCTACGCCTCCGCCCATGTAGGTATATTCGTTGACGAACATGTTCACCGAGTCGTTTTCCACGATGGTATTTTTAAAACCGATGCCTGTTCCCGAGGCGGGAAGGAGGGTGAAATGCAACCCCTCCTTCCCGTGGGACTGTTCGCATGATGACAGGGCGAACGCAAAGTATATGACCGGTATGAGCGGTATCCATCGAATCATATTCCGGTCTATTTTTTATCGGCGACCAGGTATATAACACTATAAGGCGGTAAACTTACTTTGATGGTGCCCTTTAACGGAGCGGACCAGGGTTTCAGGCTCGCATAGGCAAGCGGTCCGCCGGTGGGGGTGGCGGGTCCTGTGCCATTGACGAATACCTGGCTTGAAAAGGGCGCATTATCCGTGCCTCCTGTCAGGGTATACCAATAATAATGGCTGCCAGCCGGGAAATGCTGAAAGTCGATGGCCACGACGTGGTTGAGGGCTCCGGTATTAATGAGCACCGTACCTGCCTGTCCGGAAGAAAAGGTGGAGGACCAGGTAACGACATCCGAGTTGAACAGGGGTCTCCTGAGCGTATCGGACACCATCCTGTCACCGAAGTATTTCTGGAAATAATACAGGTAATAGTAGGCAGGGCGGGGATTCCAGGCAGGGGCATTCGGTTCGTCGCCGATATTGAACAGGCCCTGGTCGTCGCCGTTGGCATATCCATTGGCAAGATCCCAGCGGCTGGCTTCTCCGAATTGATTCTTTATAAATGAGCCCAGGGTCAGGGCGGCATGGACCCCGTCGATATAGGAAGTGTTTTGTTTGGACCCGGTGGCCTGGATATTCCACTCCGTCATGGCGACAGGCTTCACCGCCACGCCTGCCGAAGTCATTTGCTGTTTCACATAAGACATGACAGCAGGGGCGCCGGCTGTGCCGGTGGCGAGAATGTCCGATATGGTTGAATTCGTATTGAAGGCGGTAAAGTAATCGTGTACGATAAAGTAATCCGCGGTATTGCCCGCATTGCCCAGCACTCCCTGGTTCCAGGTTTGGATAGAAGCATAATCGGAAGAGGAAGCCGGCTGGTTGTACAAGGTGGCGCCGATGTAGATAGTAGCGCCGGTCTCCTGGGCGGCGGCCCGCATGGAGTCGGCAAATACTTTTACATGGTTACCATAGAGCGCGCCGGTGATCAATGCGGGCTGGCCATCCTGGTTTTTGGTCGTGTCTATCAAGTAACCGGCTTCCCAGCTGCCATAGGTTTCATTACCGATCTCCCAGAATTTGGTTCGGCCGTTGTCGTAGCGTACCCAATCGGCGGCCAGGTGGGCCGCGGCGGCAACGGGGTTGGGGCCTGTGCCATAGCGGGCATAGCCATAATTGATGGTGATGATGCCTGTGCTGTTGGTTTGCGCCAGCAGGGTATAATAGTTATCCAGGGACAAGGTATACGATCCCGTATTCCCTCCGTACCAGGCTCCTATGGGGCTAGCCACGCCGCTGGAATTCAGTAGGGAATCCGGGGCATCGGCAGGCTTGGGATTGGCGGATGTGCCATTGAAAAAGTATATGTCGCTGGCGCTGCCGGCGGGGGCGCGGATGATATTGGGCGACAGGTCTTTCAGATACTGCATTAAATTGGTCTGTGTTACGATCTGTCCCATCCAGAGGTTCGAATTATTCCCGAATAAATAAGGGGAGGTCTTTACCAGCACTTTGTTTATATCGATGGTCAGCGAATCCGTTGCATCGCCGGTGGGGACGGTCCCTGCCAGGGTATCCGGTGCGGTAAAGGTCCTTCCCGTCCATGCGTTCTGAAAAAAGCCGATGGTGGCGGGCAGGGACGGATCGGTGGGACTATACATGGAATCGGTGATAACGGGATAAGTACCGCCGGTTTTTTCGGAAGACGAGGTACTTTTTCTACAGGCCGTTGCGATCAGCAACGCCGTACAGATCAGGGTGGGTGCGGCTTTTATAATCAATTTCATGTTCCTGTTTTAATATAACGAATTAGTTTATTTACCTTTTACGATCCGGATATTATCGATTGCGATATTGATGCTATTGGCAGGTACGGCGGTGGCCTGATCGTTCATGACAAGGAATCCAAGACCTAATGAATTATAATCGGTAAAGACCTTTGCGGAGGATCCGTTAGGGTTCCAAACTGTTTTGGAAAAGTCGTTACCCGAGATCAATTGAGACAGCGGGATGGTAACGGTCTGCCAGCCGGTGGGCTTGTATGTTCCATTCGGTGCGAGGCTGGCATCGGACCAGGGCGCAAATCTGGCAGTAAAGGTATTCCAGCCATACCAATCTCCTACAGAAATCCAGATCTCGCCGGCGCTCCAGGGGGACGCCACATACACTTCGAATTTCAGGGAATAGTTGTTGATGGATTGGGATTTATCGGAAACCCAGGGGACATCGTTCAACTGGAGAAGACCGGCATTGCCCTGTGAGCCGGCGTTCTGGTTAGCGCCCATGGGGCTTCCCTGTATGATGACGCCCGAAGCGCCCGTACCACCGGGGTATTTGGAAGTGGTGGTCGGCTGGTCGGCATATCCGCCTGTCCATCCCACGAAGGAAGTATTGTCCGAAGCCCATTGCTGCTCGAAGGTAGAAAGGTAGCCCGGAGAAGGATAGGTCAGGTAGGTATCAAAGGGCTGAGAGGCTGTCGCCGTTCCCAGCGGTCCGGAGATCCGCAGTGAATCAGGGGCCGTGATGCCTGAAGGAACGACAACGGAGATCTGTGTTACGCTGATCGTTTTCAGGTTGATGCCCTGTAAGCCTCCCGGGAAGGTGACCTGGTTGACTCCGATAAAATTAGAGCCGTTGATCAGCAGGGTCGTCCCGGCCACTGCGTTTTCATTGGACAGGGAGCTAATGGTCATAGGAGGAGGATAGGTATAGGCAGCTGTGCCAAAAAGGCAGAAGACGCGGAGGGAATCGGTGAAGGCGACTCCGGGCGGGATGGCTGCCACTATCTGGGTGAATGCTTTATTGACGGTATAGGATAGCGCCGTATCGTTGCCGGGGACGGGGAAGGTGATCTTTTTGATGCCGGCGAAATTACTCCCGTTGATGGTAATGATCGTTCCGCTGCTATCCAATGCGATGGAGCTGATGGAAGGCGCGGGAAGGTATAGCTGAAAGGAGTAGATGACGGTGCCATGGTTCGTCACGAGTTTAATGACATTGGGCACATTCGGAATGGTGGCCGCCGTCTGGGCCGTTCCGGGAATAGTGATGATGATGGCGGTATTGGTATTATAAACGGGGTTGAAATAGGCCGAAGTGTCGTTAAAAAAGGCTTGTTCCAGTCCTCCCAGGTTATGCCCCTCTATCACGATCTCGGTGCCGGGCGTAGCTGCCACGAAAAAGCTGTCGCGTTTGGTGGTATCCAGGCTCCTGATGTTGGTGATGACGGGAGGTCCGCCGCCATTGTTCTTCTTGCAGGAGAACTCCACCACTACGAGGCTGGCCAGCAAGAGTATAAGGAATATTATTTTCTTTTCCATATGAATACATTTTTTTTGGGTCAGTCTCAATATTTTACTTTACTAAAGTCAAATGGTACGGGCGCTAACCCCAGGTTGGGCGCCACGAGCATTTCGGATGCGGGGTAAGGAAGGTCTGCCTTGTCGGCGGTAAGGGTGTACGTATGAGCTCCCAGCGTGGCCGGATTGGTAGCATCGTTCAGCCAGGTGACAAAGGAGTTACCGCCATTGTAAGTGATATTATAGGTCCCCCGGTTTTGCGTGTTGAAATAATTTAACGCGCTGGCGGGATCGAAGTAATACCATTGCTTCCAGTCGTACCAGGCATGTCCTTCAAAGGCGAATTCGATCTTCTTTTCCAGAAAGATATCCGCGTAGCTGATGGAAGACCTGGACGCCACACCGGCACGGGTCCTTACGGCATTGAAATATTGCAGGGCCAGCGGGTCGGACGTGGAGGCATTATTACCCAGGATGGCATCAGCGTAGGTCAGGTATACATCCGCCAGGCGGAAGATATAGGTGCTGATATTTTCATTCTGCGAGCCGCCCAGTCCGCCATTGTCGGCCGGAGAGCCGATCACATATTTCTTTACGTAAGCGTGGTCGCTGTTGTAAAAAGTGTGGCCGGGTACGGCGGGAACCGTGATATGGGGGTTACCGGCCGAGTCTGCATAGGTAGCATTACTGAATAAGGTGGTATCTACATGCCATCCTCCGGCGGCCTTGTCGATATCGGGGTAATTCGTGTTGGGCAAAAAGATAGTCGCTTTCCGGCGAATCGAATCCGCGGCGTTATTGGGGTCCATATAATATGCCAGTAAGCTGGGGGAAGCGCCGAAGGCTCCGCCCCATCCATCGCCGGTCTGCGTGATCTTCGAGTCATAGGCCAGGTTGGCCTGCATGTGGTTTTGAACGAACCATTGCCCGCTTGGCACCCAATACAATCCGAACAGACATTCCGCGGGAACATTGGTACCGCTGAAAACTGCGCTGGTGAAGAGGTTGTAGTAGTTGGGATATAAGGTAAGGCCGCTGTTGGTACAAACATCGCCTGCGTAATACCTGGCACTGTCGAGATCTGTTTGGTTACGGGTGCCTCCGGACTGTCCCAGCCCTGCCCGGACGAGGTAGGCGCGGGCTAACATTCCTTCGGCGCTCCATTTCGTAATACGACCGGGTTGCAGCGGAAGGGTGCTTAGATTCTTTGAAGCCCAGGCGAGGTCCGATATGATGAATTTCCATACATCCGCCAGGTTATTCCTCCGGACGCTGCTGTCGCCCAGCTGGACGCTGTTGTCATAGATAATGGGACAGGCTCCCCAGTTCAGGGCTATGAAGTAGTAGGCGGCAGCGCGCATGAAGTAGCATTCTGCCAGGCCCGAGTTCCTTCCCGACGTGCTGGCGCCGGCGCCGGCATTGCGGATGTTGAGCGCTACGATATTGGCATTGGCGACCACCGACCACAGCGCCGAATAGGCGCTTCCCAGCGCGCCGCTGGGATCCTGTGCGGTAACCGTGAAGTTCAGGAAAGAGCCCCGGCCGCTGTAATTGTCGCTAAGGCTGTTGCCGCCCATGATGTCCCCGATATACTGAAGGGAAGTCCCGTTGTATCCTCCCCAGGATCCATTGTACAGGGGGCCGGTACCGTTGAGAATATCTGCATCCGACTGATAAAAGGTGCCGGCGGTGGGTGAGGCAAGGGGCGGGCGGTTTAAGTAGTTCTTATTACAACCCTGCAGGACAAATGCTGCAAGGGCCGTTATCGTTATTATAATTATCTTCTGTCTCATTATTATATTTTTTACTAATTGTGTTTTATCAGAAATCCAGGGAGAGACTGAATGTGTAGGATCTCGTTGAGGGGTACCGGCCTTCGTCTACACCTACCAGGTTGACGCCTCCATAGTTATAGATCCCTACTTCCGGATCGTAGCCTGTATAATGCGTGATGACAAATGCATTCTGCACCTGGAAGGTGGCTAAAGCGCCCCTGAGCACATGCGTCTGCGAGAGATACTTTGTCGGTACGCGGTAACTTAAGCGGACGTTCTTCAATTTGAGATAAGAGCCGTCTTCTACATTCCAGTTGGAGATCCTGTTGTTGCCGTTGGCATCCACGAACACATTCGGTATATTATGCCCGGGATTGGTCAGAACGGCCGTCAAAGCATCGGCTGGGAGGATGCTGCTGGGTACGGCGAAATTGATATCATTTTTAAAGTGGTTGTTATAGGGGCCGGTGCCTTGTGGCAGGGTCTCATTCTGATACCGGGTGAGGTTCAGGATCTGGTTGCCGTATACGCCGGTAAAGAACAGGTTGAGCTCAAATTCCTTGTAGGTGAAGGTCGATGTAAAATTATAGGTGTATTTAGGCCAGGGGTTACCGATAGGCCCCAGGTCCTTGGTGTCGACATAGCCGTCTCCGTTCACATCCTTGTATTTAATATCGCCGACCCAGGAACCGCGGGTGGCGTCGATGATCATGGGGGCTTTATTGTCGCTGGTGCCGGTCTGGATCGCATGTCCGGCGACGTCCTTGTAATTCTGGAAGAGTCCCTGGGCCTGATAGCCAAGGATCATGCTGATGGGCTGGCCCACCTGGGTTGCGAATTCCGCTTGCCGGTCGTTGACCTGGGAGTAGTACTGGGTATAGATGCTGGAGACCAGTTTTGTCACTTTGTTGCGGTCGATGGAGAAGTTAATCCCTGTCCGCCACTGGAAATCGTGGGTAGCTATATTCACGGTATTCAGTGTAAGCCCGATGCCTTTATTCTGCATACCGCCGTAGTTCTCCACGGGCCATTGCACCTGTCCGCCATAGCCGCCGCTGAGGTAACCGCCTAAGTAGGAAGGGCCGGAAGCTTCGAGGATCAGGTTGGATATTTTTTTATAATAGGCGTCCGCGATGAATTCCACCCGGTTATTGAACAGGTGTGCATCCAGGCCTACGTTGGTCGCCTGGTCCTGTTCCCATTTAAGATCGGGGTTGGGGAAATTGGAAGGCAGGAAACCGCTGCCCCATATCGTTGCGGTCGAATAGAGGTTGGAATAGACGGCGCCTCCCGAACCGGAGTTTCCGGAGATACCATATTCCGCACGAATTTTCAGGTCGTTGATAAAGCCGATGCCCTTCATGAAATTCTCATCGGAGAGCTTCCAGGCAATGGAAACTGCCGGGAAAGTACCCCAGCGGTTAGCCGGACCGAAGTTGGAGCTGCCGTCCCTTCTGACAACGCCCTCCACGATATACTTGTTATCATAGGTATAATTCAGGCGGCCAAAGTAAGATTCACCGGCTCCGTCTCCCCGGGAGCTGGTTCCGGGAGGCGATAAGGGGTCAGCGACGCTCAATTCCTGTATGGAGTTGGTGGAATATCTCAAGCCGGTTGCGTTCAGGGTCTGGTAGGCGTAATAGGTGGCTTCGTGGCCGGCCATGATCGTAGCGCTGTGTTTGTCGTGCGTATAGGTATATTGCAACCGGGTATTTACCGAGGCCCAATAGTTATTGCCACTGCCCCGGCTGCCGGAGGTGGGGGCACTCGAGTAGTAGGCGCCCAGGGTATAATGGGGATTGAACTGGTAGTTATTGGTAAAGGTATAGTTCCCGTTCACCTCCGTATGCCACAACAGACCTTTCAGGGGTGTTATATCCAGGTTGACCCCTCCTATCACGCCGAAGGAAGTGTTGTAGTTATTATTGAGATTGGCGATGGCAATGGGGTTGGTGGTCGCATATTGCGCCTGCTGGAGGTTGGCCGGCCCGCCGAAAGTGCCATCCGGGTTCTTCACGGGGATGGTGGGATTCTGGCCCACTGCGAGGTTAATGATATTATTCTGGAAGGTATTGGCTTTTTCCTTGGTGGTGAAGGCGCTGAAGTTGGTGCTGAACTTCATCCATTTGGTAGCCTGGTTGGTCAGGTTCAGCCTTATGGAGCCGCGCTGAAAGCCGGAACCGATGGCCACACCACTCTGGTTGAGATAATCCCCTGAAAAATAAAAGGTCGATTTATCGGTGCCCCCGCTTAAGGCAAGGGAATGTTTCTGGAGCCGGGTCTGCTGGAACAGCGCATGCTGCCAGTCGGTGCCGGATCCTAAGATGGTGGGGTCGCCCAGTTCGGGGGGTTCGACGCCTACCAGTCCATAGTGCTGTAATTTTCCGATATAAACGGCATATTCCCTCAGGTTCATGACGGGCAGGTTTTTCGGCCTTTCCTGGAGTGTTTGGGATTCGTTGGCGTTTACCCGCGTCGCACCCGCTTTGCCTGATTTGGTGGTGATCATCAGGACTCCGTTGGCGCCTGCGGCGCCGTAGATGGAAGTGGCGGCCGGGCCTTCCAGCACGCTGATGGTTTCAATATCTTCGGGGTTGATGCCTGCGAGTTCATTGGTCAGGGTCGGGGTGGAATTGTAGGCGCCGCCTGTTGCCATGCCGGGGCGGATCTGGACGCCGTCGACGACGTAAAGCGGCTGATAATTTCCGGTGACGGTACTGACGCCCCGGATGATCACCGCTGCTCCTGACCCCGGGGCCCCGCTGCTGGTTGATACGTATACATTGGGGGATTTCCCTTGCAGAGCGTCATCCAGGGTAACGTTGACCGTCTTGTTCAGATCGGCATTCGAAATGGTGACTACGGCGCTGCTCAGGTTTGTTTTTTTCATCTTGCCATAGCCGACGACGATCACATCGTCCATTTTGGCAAGGTCTTCGGTCAGGACGGCGTAAACGGTAGTAGCCGCTGCCCCGATCTTTATTTCCCTGGATTTGTACCCTATATAGGATATGATGAGGATATCGCCTCCCTGGGCGCGGATGCTGAATTCTCCTGAATTCCCGGCGCTGGTGCCGTTCCGGGTGCCTTTTACGGTAATAGAGGCTCCGGCAATTACTGCGCCGGAGGCGCCGGATGTTACTGTACCCGTTATTGTCCGGGGGCCGGTGTTCTGTGCCCGGAGGGGAACATAGAAAAGAAGGGTCGAAAGAATTACTCCAAGGAATATTCTCATCACGCCCATAGTGGTGAAATGTCTCATACTCAAGCAATTGTTGGTTAAAGCGGTTATATACTGATAAAAGGGAAAAAAGAATGGGACCGTGGTGGATTTATCCGGTCATAGATGGAAATAGCATATGGCATATTTTAGCGTTTAGTGGGAAATGCAATCGGTTGAACTAACGACGTAAAAATAAAGAGTTTGTCTGCGGGAGAGGGACCTCAAAATCGTCAAAATGGGTATACAAATGTTCGAATTTTTGGGGTTGTGGGCTGAAAACAGGGTACTTTATGTATATGCAGTATATTTGATAGGAAAAGATTGCCGGGGCCTGCCCTACCATTTATGATATATATGAGGTGTAAAATTTTAGTTATCTTGTTATGCTGGTGGCCATTTTGCCGGCAGTACGGTCAGTCCGGAGAATATGTATTTTCGCACCTTGATTTTACCGGCGGTCTGTCCAATAATCATATTACGAGCATTTACAAGGACAAGCGCGGGTTTATGTGGTTCGGGACCATTGCCGGTCTCAACCGCTATGACGGGTATCAGTTCAGGACCTTCCGGTATGATCCCCGGGATACGAATTCCATAGCAGACAATTATATCGAGCAGATATTCGAGGGACCCGGCGGCAAGCTATGGGTGGAATCCAGGGCGGGGAGGTTCAATATCTATGATTTTGCCGCTGACCGGTTCAGCCGAAACTATCCGGCCTATCTGAACGGGATCGGCCTACCTTCTTCCTGGCTGCTGAATATCGTGCGGGATAAGGAGGATTACTGGTTCATCTACCGGGATAGCGGCGTATATCATCTTATGCCGGACGGGAAGATCATTTCATTCCGGAATAATCCTGCTGACGCCCATTCCATCAGTTCCTCCACGATCTGCGGCGCCAGGACCGACGGGGGTGGCAATTGCTGGATCATTCACCAGAACGGGCTATTGGAAAAAATAGACGGCCGCCGGAACACCCTGTTATTCAGTACGGCCAGCCTTCAACCTTCGCTGGGCGACAATCTTTCCCTCTGCAAGATCTTCATCGATAAGGAGAATGACCTGTGGTTTTATTCCAACGGGGTCGCCAAAGGAATCTGTTATTATAGTCCGTCTACCGGCGAGATACGGCATCTGAGCCAGGAAACTGCGGGAGGCAGGTTAAGCAGCAATGTCGTCTATGACATCCTGCAGGATGACAAGGGGGCTATCTGGCTGGCGACGGATCATGGCGGGGTGAACATCGTGGAGAAGCGGGATTTCTCCGTCAAAATCATCAATCATATAGAGGACGACGATAAGAGCCTGGCCGACAACAGTATCAATACGATGCTCCGGGATTATACGGGCACGATCTGGCTGGGTACGTTCAAGAACGGGATCAGCTATTTTCACGAGGACAGGATCCAGTTCCCCCAGTACCGTCATCAGCCTTCCAATAAGGCCAGCCTGAACTATGATGACATCAGCAGTTTCGTGGAAGATCCGGCCGGCAATATATGGATCGGCGCCAATGGCGGGGGATTAATCTATTTTGACCGTAAACGAAATAGTTTCCGGCAATACCTGCACGATCCACGGCAACCCAACAGTCTCAGTAATAATATCATCGTCAGCATGTTGATGGACAGGAGCCATCGGCTATGGATCGGGACTTATTTCGGGGGGTTGGACTGCTATGACGGAAAGACATTCACGCATTACCGTCATAATGAAAAGATAGCATCCAGTCTTGCCGACGACCGGGTGATGTGTGTCTATGAGGATTCCGGCAACAGGATATGGGTGGGCATGCTGGCGGGAGGCATGGACAGGCTGGACCCGGGAAAAAAGGAATTTTATCATTACACCAGCAGCATACCCAATTCAATAGTCAATAACTATGTCTCTTCCATCACGGAGGACAGCCAGCAAAACCTGTGGGTTGCCACCGGTTATGGGATCGACGTCCTGGAAAAAAGTACGGGCCGGTTCGTGCATTATTCCAGCGAGGTGAACCGGCTGGGTTCGAACAATGTCACGATACTTTTACGGGACAGCCGTCAGCGGATGTGGGCGGGTACGCGGGAGGGGTTGAATCTTTTCGACCCGGAGAAGAAGGTATTTCAGTCTTTCACTACGGACAATGGTTTGCCGGATAATACTATCCGGAGTATCGTGGAAGACCGGCGCCATGATATCTGGGTCAGCACGCTCAACGGTATCAGCAAGCTGTCGGGAGATGGGACCGTCCTGCATGACAGTCTGCTTTTAACCTGCACCAACTTTCATGAACCGGATGGACTTCAGGGGCGGGAGTTCAATGAGAAATCGGGTTTCACCGCCCGGGATGGGATGATCTTCTTCGGGGGGCCTAACGGGTTCAATCTCTTCGAGTCTTCCAATATCATACGCCGCAAGAGTATTTATCCTGTTGTCCTGACGGATCTGCAGCTATTCAATAAAAGCATCCGGCCGCGCGAAAAAGAGGGCGGTCGCGTCATTCTCGGCAGGGCCCTCGCCGAAACCTATCAAATCACGCTGCGGCATAATCAAAATGTATTTTCGCTGGAATTTGCCTCGCTGGATTTCCTGGAGCATGCCCGGAATAAATTTGCCTATAAGCTGGAGGGGTTCGATAAGAACTGGCTGACCACGGACGGGAAGGTGCGTAAGGCTACCTATACCAACCTGGATGCGGGGGAATATACATTCAAGGTAAAGGCATCCGATGAGGATGGGGTATGGAATGATAAGGAGGCCACTTTAAAGATCATCGTTCTTCCTCCTTTCTGGAAAACGCCCTGGGCTTATTTATTATATCTGCTGGCGGCGGTGGCCCTGCTTTATTTTGCCAGGCGGATGATCATCCGGCGGGCGCGGCTGCGTTTTGCGCTGGAGCAGGAGCGGCGGGAAGCCAGGAGAATGCATGAGATGGACATCATGAAGATCCGCTTCTTTACCAATATGAGCCATGAGCTGAGAACGCCTTTGTCCCTGATCCTGGCGCCTGTGGAAAAGCTGATCGGGCAGCCTTTGCAGGCAGACCCTAAGAAGCAGTATGAATTGATCCGCCGAAATGCCCGGCGTCTTTTGAACCTTGTAAACCAGCTGCTGGATTTCCGGAAGATGGAGGTCAATGAGCTAAGGCTCCATACCCGGCAGGGAGACATCTTAAAGTTCATAAAAGATATTTCATTGTCCTTTGTCGACCTGGCGGATAAGAAAAACATAGTATTCACGTATCACGGCGAAGAGAAACGCCTGGTAACCTTGTTCGATCATGATAAGCTGGAGCGGATCCTGTTTAACCTGTTGTCCAATGCTTTTAAGTTCACGCCGGAGAATGGGGCTGTGGGGGTAGGCGTGCATACGGAGAAAGGGGATAAAGGAGAGGTGACCCTTCAGATAAAAATAAAAGATACGGGGATCGGCATCTCAATGGAAAATCAGCGGAAGATCTTCGACCGGTTCTTCCAGACGGAGATCCCTGATACTATTCTGAACCAGGGGAGCGGGATCGGGCTGGCGATCAGCATGGAATTTGTAAAAATGCACCAGGGCAGTCTGTCCGTCGAAAGTGAGATTAATAAGGGCAGCTGTTTTACCGTTACGCTGCCGTTCAGGGAAATCGGGGAAATGGATGCGCCGGTAAATGGCGCTGCGGTTACGGGGATCGATCGGGAAGCTGCTTTTGCCGATGAAGAGACGATGATGGAGGAGGAGCAGGCGGTCTTGCCGGTTGAAGAATCGGGAGTTGGGGTCGCGGATAGGTTGGCGGCGGGCGGATCAGGGAATGGATCGGCGGGCGGCAAAAGAAATGTTCTTTTAATTGTGGAAGACAATGAGGATTTCCGTTTTTACCTGAAGGACAATCTGCGGGCGTCCTATATTATCCATGAGGCTTCGGATGGGAAGGAGGGATGGCGTAAGGCGCTGGCGTTGCATCCGGACCTGGTGGTGAGCGATATCAGCATGCCGCTGATGAACGGGATCGATCTTTGTAAGAAGATACGATCGGATGAGCGTACGCGGCAGATACCTATCATTCTGCTGACGGCGCTGGCGGAGGAGAGTATCGAATTAAAAAGTTTGCAAACGGGCGCTAACGATTATATTTCCAAGCCATTCAACTTCGAGATATTGCAGTCCAGGATCGTGAGTCTGCTGGAATATAAGGCGACGATCAAAAAGACTTACCAGCGCCAGGTCGAGGCGAGTCCCGCTACGGCTGAGATCACGTCTGCCGACGATGTATTCCTGCAGAATGTCCTGCAGCAGATCGAGAAGAACATGTCCAACGCTGATTTTTCCGTAGAGGAATTGAGCCAGCAGTTTCATAGCAGCCGCAGCACTTTCTACAAGCGGTTACTGGTCATTACGGGCAAGACGCCGGTGGAGTTCATACGGTATATCCGGTTGAAGAGAGCGGCGGAGCTGCTGGAAAAAAGTCAGATGACGGTATCCGAGATTGCGTATGCGGTCGGGTTCAATAACCCTAAATATTTTACCCAGCAGTTTAAGCTGGAGTTCGATATTGCGCCATCTGCATATAGAACCGGGAAAAAGCATAATACGGATACCAGAGAGGACAGCAGTCGTTGATACGACGGCCCAGCCGCTGGTCCGATTCATCCGATAAATCCGTGTCGGTTATCCGTTGGCGCTACCAGGTATCTGTGCGGAATGGCGCCAGCGGAAGACCTTCTTTGCTGAAGATATTTCCGATGCCAGCATTACTGAACTGGTAGCGGACGGCCACCGGTTGCTTCACCTGCCGCGAGGAGACGATGAGGCGGCTACCTTCGATCTTAGTTTGAGCGGGATAAAAGACCTTGTCCTCACCTGCCATGAAAAGAGCCTGTGCAGCCGGGCCTTTGACCAGCAGTCCGGCAGGTGCGTCTCCGATCGTAATAATTATTTTTTCGCGGTCGATCACCATGCTCCGGTAAGCAGGGTTCCTGTACACAATATCCTTTTGATGATAATGGTCGCCCAGGGCCCAATTGGCGAGGCGGTATCCTACATCGTGCTTGTTTTTGGGATGTATATTCGATGTATCCCCTGTAATGTCGCTGATGACCACCATGCCGGTATTCTCCAGGTTCATGACGGCGGTCTGCTGCTCGCGCAGTAAGTCAGCATGTTCCCTGGCTGCGCCATAGGAAAAGGGAGCGATCTGGACGTAGTAGAAAGGCAGCGGTTCCTGCCATGCTTTGCGCCAGGAGAGGATCATCGTATCGAGCAGCTGTGCGTAGGTGCTGGCTGTTCCGCAATTGCTCTCGCCCTGATACCATAATACGCCTGCAATGGTAAAGTTAGTGATGGGCGCTATCATCGCGTTGTAGCAATATCCGGGAGTATGGGGCCAGCTATAGGAAGGCTGCAGCAAGGCTGCCGCACTCTTCAGGGCCGTATCACCGTCAACCAGTTCCGCCGGCGTCCACACTTCCGCGGCAGTGCCGCCCCAGGCTGCCTCTATGAGGCCGATGGGTACATTCATCTGCCCGTTCAGTTTTTTTCCGAAGAAATACGCTACGGCGCTGAAGGTCTTCAGTTCGCCGGAATCACAGATGGACCAGCCGGCCTTGCAGTCGTCCTGGGGGGTCGGGGATGTTGTTTTAGGGATATGAAAGAAGCGGATATTGTTGTTGGTGCAAAAAGGTAATTCATTTTTCACATCGGGTAGTCCCCAGCTCTCTGACATCTCCATATTGGACTGTCCGGAGCAAACCCAGACTTCACCGATGAGTATGCCTTTCAGCCCGATCGTGTTCTGCGCTTTTATCCGGATGGTATAGGGACCGCCTGCTGCCGGTGTCGGGACTGTCAACAGCCATCTGCCGTCGCGGGTGCCTTTGGCAGAGTCCAGCCGGTTATTCCAGGAAGTGGTGATGTAAATTTTTTCTTCCGGTTCGCACCAGCCCCACAGTTTTGCGGATGACTGCTGCTGAAGGATCATGTTGTCGGCGATCACAGCCGGGAGGCGGACGTTAGCAAAAGAAATATTGGCTATGCAAAGCAACAGGCAGGGCAATAAATTTATTTTCATATTGGGAAGATACTCATGAAGAAGATAATTTCTCTCTTGCAAGTTAAACAATCGATTGCGTACAAAATTTCTTTCATGTATTGCAATTTTAATTATTTTAGTGGTTTAATTAAGTTCATGCCTACGTGAGCGTTGTGCCACCATATGATAAAGAACTCCTGGAGCAGGTAGCTCAGGGCAGTGAAGCAGCTTTTAAAGTAATTTTTGATAGCCACTGGGATCGTCTTTACAATTATATGATGGCGCTCACCAAATCTCCTGAAGTAGCCGAAGAGATCGCGGCCGATGTTTTTCTCAAATTATGGACTGGTCGCGAGCTGTTGCCCGGCATTCAAAACCTGGAAGCTTTTTTGTTGAGGGTGGCCCATAACAAAGCCATGGACTTCTTTGCGGTGACGGCGCGGAATGCCAAATACCAGAAGATCATTTTCGAGGCTATCCGGCATCGCGAGGTTCCCGGGGCGGATTCTCATATCCTCGATAAGGAGGCTCAGGGCTTGCTGAGCGAGATCCTTGCCGGCCTGTCGATGCGACGCCGCCTGATCTTCACCCTTCACCGCATCGACGGGCTGAGTCATGAAGAGATCGCTCAACGGCTCAATCTTTCGCATCAGACCGTCAAGAATACCATGGTCGATGCCCAGCGCAGTATCCGCAACCTGCTGAAGAAAAAATTTCCGGACGGTCTTTTCTTTCTCCTGGTGTCCCTGTTAGGGGCGCTGTAAGCTGGGGAATCCTGCTAACCGATCTTTCTGAAAATATTTTTTCCCGGCATTAGTACCGGTCCTTCTTTTTTTCCGTCTCTGTGGTATAACACCGCGATATGCCTGCAAATCCCCTTCGCCTGGAAGAGTTGTTCGATAAATACGTCCGGAGTGCCATCACTCCCGAAGAGTTTACCGAGTTCTGGCATTTGATAAAGGAAATGCAGGACAGTGATGCGCTGAGCGCAAAGCTCACCATGTTATGGCGCCAGTGGGAGACGATGGGAGGGACAGGCTCCGGTCCCGACAAATCGAAAGTATTTTCCCGGATCATGGAGAAGGGGCTGGATCGGGAGATCGATTTCGAGAAACTTCATATTCATCCCGGGACGCGCCGGTTACGCCAGTTGACAGCCGCCGCCGCAGTGGTGGCCATCGTCGTGGGCATTTACCTGCTCTATCCCGGCAAGTCAAAACCTGCACAACCTTCTCCGGTCTATGCTTCTCAAACGCAACACACACCTTATATCCGCAATATCGTATTGCCGGACGGCAGTTCGGTCGTCCTCTATGCAGGCAGCACGCTCGATTATCCCGCTACTTTTCCGGCCGATGGCAGAGAGGTCACCCTGAAAGGGCAGGCCTATTTTGACGTTCGCCACGACGATAAAAAACCTTTTATCATTCATACGGGCAAGGTTCGTACGACCGTGCTGGGCACGGCTTTCAATATCAGTTCGGACAGCAATAAGGTCACCGTATCGGTCACCGGGGGCAAGGTGCGGGTAGAGGATGGCCAAAAGGTGTTAGCCGTATTGGCGCCCAATCAGCAGATCGTTTACAGGGTCCCCGAAGAAGTGGCGGAAAAAGGGACGGTAAATGCAGAGCGGCTCGTGACGGACTGGACAAAGCAGGATATGAGCTTCGACGGAGATAGTTTCGGCGAGATCGCCGGGGTGGTCGGGAGGAGATATGGGGTCACTATCCGGTTTAAAAATCCGGAACTGGCCAAATGCCTGATCGTAGCTTCTTTCAGCGGTACGGAAATGCTGGAGAACGTTATGGAAATGTTGTGTACCATTCGCAATGCAAGCTATACCTATCAGCGGGAAAGCAAGGAAATTCTGATCGATGGAAAAGGATGTGACTAAGAGATATACCAAAACTACACTCATCACCAAAACGCTAATGCCATGAAAATGAAAAATTGATCATCTAATTCTCCGGCACAAGCCAATAAAAAACCCCTCCCACGCCTGGACAGCAATCAGAGGGGCCAAGGTTCAAAACAAGTTTGCTCATTTTAAACCCTTTGCAATTTATGCAAAAAAGTATTGCTATGCCTGAAAAAGCCTTTATAAGGACATTTCCGGCGATCCGTTTGTTTCAAATAAATGTATCATTCCTCATGAGGGTCAGCGCCTGGTTAATTCTCTTTGTCTCGCTGTCAGCGCAGCTTCTTATCGCCAATACGGGCCGTGGGCAGAGCTCCGTCGATAAAAAGATCACGCTGGAGCTGCGCAATGAATCCCTGCGAAGCGCCCTCAATACGATCGGCAAGCTCTCCGGCCTTCGGATGGCCTATCCCCTGGAGCAGGTCTCCCGTTACAAACATATCAACCTGTCGAAGGATACCCGGCCGATAGAGCAGATCCTGTCGATCATTCTCTCCAATACGGGGCTGTCTTTCCGGCAGGATGCCAGCACTATCCTGATCTTTAAAAAGGAGATCCCGGAGCTGCTACCTACGGTGGCGGAAAAGGCCGGTGACGATGGGCTGGCGGCAAAACCCATCACCCGGTCTATCAGCGGTACGATCAGGGACGACAAGGGCAATCCCATTGCCGGCGCCTCGGTGATCCTGCAAAATTCTAATCTTGGCACGTCTACCAATGCCGAAGGGTTTTTCGAGCTGAATGTACCGGATAATGCGGACTCCCTGGTTATCTCCACGGTCGGCTTTGAAGAGATGCGGGTTGGTATAACCGGTAAAAGTAAAATTACAGTATCCCTGGTACGGCAGGATAAGAACAATATGAACGAAGTGGTTGTAGTCGGATATGGGAGTCAGAAAAAGGCCACGCTCACAGGGACAATATCGACCGTTTCCGGAAAAGCATTGACAGATCTGCCGGTATCCAATCTTTCTTCGGCCCTGGCCGGAAGAGTTCCCGGCATGACGGTCCTTGGCTCCGCCACCGTACCCGGCGCCGCCGCCTCGATCACCATCCGGGGGCTGGGCACTTTTAACAACACACAGGCGCTGTATGTAGTAGATGGCATCGTGCGGGATCAGTCCGGCATGGACGGATTGGACCCTAATGAAGTGGAAAGCATCAGCGTGCTGAAGGATGCAGCCAGTGCGGCAGTCTATGGATCCAGGGCATCCAATGGGGTGATCCTGGTTACCACCAAGCGGGGCAGCAACCAGCGGCCCGTCGTCAGCTACAAGGCCAGCGTGGGATCGGAAAGTCCCACCCGGACCGTGAAGCTGATGAATGCTTATCAGAATACCCAGTTTAATAATGACGCCTTGTATGCCATGGACGGGTATGATCTGACGGCGGCTCAGAACGATCCCCGCTACTTCACGTCCGACGAGGTGGATTATTTCAAGACGCATAGCTATAACTGGCTGAAGGACCTCAGTAAAAACGGTCTCCTGGATCAGCATAATCTCTCTGTCAATGGCGGTACGGAGAATATAAAATATTTCATGTCGGCGGGTTATTTCAATGAGAATGGGAATTTCAGCAACCTGGGTTATAAGCGGTACAATATCCGCTCCAACGTGGATGCGAAGATCAGCAAGGATCTAACTGTCAGCCTGACGATGGACGGCAATATCAAGAACAGCAACCGTCCCTGGTGGAACTACGATTTTTATTATCCCAATAGCACGATCAATGCCTTGCCGGACCTGTATCATGGCATCCAGCAGAGCAGCCCTTATTTCCCCATGTACATTGGCGGAAAACCTGTCGGCAATGCTGCCAACGGCAATTTCAATACCTGGCATCCGGGAGAGGTGTTGAATGACGAAGGATATATCCGCAGCAATCTCAAGACGTATAATGGCATCATTGCGCTGGAATATAAGGTTCCCTTTGTCAGCGGACTGAAGATCAAGGGATCTTACAGCTATAATTACAATTCCACGGTGGACAAGACTTTGTACAAGCCGTATACGGTCTATGATTTCGCCACCACCGGTAATCATTCGCATATCGTGACCGATCAGATCATCGGGTCGCATGTGATCTCCCAGCAGCCATATTCCAGCCTTGCCGAGGATATGGGGGAGACCAATACCTACCAGCTGGACCTTTATCTCAATTACGATAAGGATTTCGGGCGGCACCATATCAGCGCTACGGCGGTATATGAACAATCCGAAGGGAACTACAATTACTTCGGCGGGCAGAAGCAGGGGCTGCTGACTCCGGCGATCGACCAGCTCTATATTGCCAGCTCCGATCCCAATCTGACTTCCTTTGCCGGAAATGCCAATGAAACCGGGCGGTTGTCCTATGTGGGAAGGCTTAACTATGACTATGCCGGAAAGTACATTATTGAAACCGCCTTCCGTTATGACGGGTCCCAGATCTTCCCTCCGGGAAAACGCTGGGGATTTTTCCCGTCTGCGGCGGCAGCCTGGCGGATATCGGAGGAATCTTTCTTTAAGAATAATGTGAACTGGGTCAGCAACCTGAAGCTCAGGGGGTCCCTGGGTCTGCTGGGTAATGATGCGGTCAGTCCTTTCCAATATGAGGAAAGCTATAGCGTCAATAACGGTCCCTATTTCGGCGCCGCAACCAGCGCTATTGCTTCCACCTTATATCCGAATCCAAACATCACCTGGGAAAGGACCCGTTCGGTCAATCTCGGTATCGATGCCGGGTTCCTTTCCAATGCCCTTACCGTGCAGGTAGATTATTTTACCCGGCATACTTATGATATGCTGCTGGCCAGGCAGAAGACGGTACCTGCTACTTTCGGCTTCACGCTGCCTTATGAAAATTACGGCATTGTGGATGTGAAAGGATGGGAAGCGGCCGTGGGCTATAGTGGCCGTGCCGGCAGGGATTTCACGTACAGCGTACGGGCCAACCTTGGTTATTCCAAAAGTAAGGTCACCAAGATCGATGTATCTCCCGGGACCCCTTCCTATTTAAGTCCGATCGGCCGTCCGCTCAATCTGATCACTGGTTATGTAAACACCGGCATCATCCGCACGCCTGCGGACCAGGGTAAGAAGCTGACGCTGCAGGGTTATCCTACGGACCTGGGTACGCTCAGCTATGCCGACCTGTATGGTCCCAATGGCGGAGCTCCCGATGGCATAGTCAATGCCAATGACCAGGTTATTCTCTCGGATAAGGCGGATCCCCGTTACAATTATGGGATTACGCTCGGCGGAAGCTGGAAAAATTTCAGCGTAGACATTTTCTTCCAGGGTATCGCAGGCTGGGACAAGCTGATCACGAATGACGGCACGTATGCTTTCTGGCAGAATCACTGGAGCCCTACGAATACCAATGCCGCTTTTCCAAGGGCGTATTATGCGGACGGAACGAATGTGGCCTCCAGCTTCTGGCTGCGGAATGCCAGCTTCCTGCGGCTGAAAAATGCGAATGTCTCCTATACCCTGCCGAAGCGTCTGCTGGGCAACGGTCCTATCAGCAATGTCCGCATCTTCTTTACCGGTACCAATTTATTCCTGCTGTTTGATAAAATGAAATATATGGATCCCGAATCCAGCAGCCTGGGCAATTATCCGATCATGAAGAATTTCACGGGCGGGATCAATGTCAGCTTTTAAAGAAAGTAGTATTTCAGTCAGCTAAATTTGAAAAAGTCATGAAACGCAACTCATATAACCTGCTTTTAGTATCGATCGCTGCCCTGGTTCTGGGGGGATGTTCGAAAGTGTTGGACAAACAGAACCTCAACCAGATCTCAGGGAGTATCGTATGGTCGGACCAGAATCTGATCAATGCCTATGTCAACCAGATCTACCTTGAATTTCAGACTACTGGCGGCAATCTGAATCCGACGGGCGATCTGCAAAAGGTCGATTGGTTCTGGAATGACGACAATGACAGCTATGCCGACGATGCGGGCTGGGGAAATTCCATCACGCACGGGCAGGATGTCTCTTATGGACGTATCACGCCCGATAACGATCCGCTGGATTACTGGCCTTATGCCACCATCCGCAAGATGAATGATTTCTTCGGCAATATCAATGGCTCGCCGCTGGATCCGGCTCTTATCAAGAGTTTGAAGGGGCAGGTGTATTTCTTGCGTGCTTTCGAATACTTTGAGATGGTGAAGCGTTATGGCGGCGTGCCGATCATCACCAAGGTACAAGCGCTGAGCGATTCTCTTTTCGTCAAGCGGAATAAGACATCCGAATGTTTTGCTTTTATACTAAGCGATCTGGACAGTGCAGTTTCCCTGCTGCCGGATACCTACGGCAGTAACGATGTCGGCAGGATCACGCATAGCGCGGCGCTGGCATTCAGGGGCCGGGTGTTGCTGTACAAAGCGTCCCCTCAATTCAATCCATCCGGCACGCAGTCCCTGTGGGCAGATGCCTATAATGCGAACAATGCGGCCATTACTTACCTTCAGTCCCAGGGTTATGGATTGTATACTACGGGAACCGATGCTTATGGAGGTCTTTGGTTCGACGAGCTGAATAAAGAGGATATTCTGGTGACCCGGCATCATAACCCTGAGAATCCGGATCAGCATCAGGCGGGTGTGCGGCCTTTGTCCGAATCCTATAACTGGGCGGGCATGTCCCAGCCTACGCAGGAGATGGTGGAGGCATTCCCCATGGCTAATGGGCTGGCGATCACCGATCCGGCCAGCGGATACGACCCGAATAACTATTGGGTAGGAAGGGATCCCCGTTTCTACAGCACGATCGTTTATAACGGAGCGCTCTATCCGCTCAGTGGCAAGACGAGCAGGATACAATGGACCTATAAGGGAACGCTGGAAAACGGAGGCCCCGGCGACGGCTACCTGGCGGATTATGGAACTTCCACCGGTTATTATTGCCGCAAGGGGATCGACATCAGCATTACCCAGGCGCTGGCATGGAATGCAGGAACGGACTGGATCGAAATGCGGTATGCGGAACTGCTCCTGAATTATGCCGAAGCGGCCAATGAGACCGGTCAGCTACAGACGGCTTATGACGCCTTGACGAGTATCCGGGCAAGGGCCGGGATCACCGCTGGAAGCGGCAGCCTGTATGGGTTACAAGCGGGCATGACACAGGATCAGATGCGGCAGGCCATCATCGCCGAGCGCCGTGTGGAGCTTTGTTTTGAGAACAAACGTTTCTGGGATCTCCGTCGCTGGAGGCTGCTCAGTACGCTCAATGGCACCCGCCGGCATGCGTTGGAATCCGATATCAATGTTCCCGGCAATACGGCAGCCGGCTTTACGCTGAAGGTGCAGGTAGAGGATGTCTTACAGCCTTTGACCCTTCCTGACAGCTATTATTTTCTGCCTATCCTGCGGACGGAGCTGCGCAATAATCCGAACCTGGTGCAGACGAAGGGATGGGAAGACGGAACATTCGATCCTTTGCAATAAACGCTGACAAGTCTCGCAATATAACACGCTATTAGCGGCATGGAAAATACGAAGATCATTAAAGCCAGTTGGTTATGGCTCTGTATGCTGATCCCGGGCAATTATCTGCAAGCCCAACCCCTGAAATGGCAGAGGGAGGTGGTGGCTGGTGACACTACCTCCCTATATGTCGCTCCTGACCGGGGCGGCAGGGCCGGGCCAACGAAAAGTGCGGACCGTGCGTTACGGGATGGTACGATGTTACATCCTTTTACGTCGATGGAAGAAGCGAAACAAGCCATCCGGAAGCTTAGGAAAAAGCTTGGGGGCCGGTTGCCGGCCGGGGGTGTGACGGTGCGTCTGCGGGGAGGGATCTATGAATTGTCTTCGGGTTTCGTGCTTGGCAAAGAAGATTCGGGTACGGAAGAGAGTCCTGTTATTTATACGGCTTTCCCGGGCGAGCGGGTCATTCTCTCCGGAGGGAAAAAGATTGCTGTTGCGAAGGGGACGCCTGTCTCCAAAGAGGCGGCTCAGCGTATCCTTTCCAAAGACGCCATCCCGTCGATCCGGGAAATAGACCTTCGCCAGCTGGGTATTATGGATTATGGCGTCAATGGGATCACGGGGTTCCGCCGGCCTTATATAAATGCGCCTATGGAATTGTTCATTAATAGCAAGCCTTATCATCTGGCCCGTTATCCGAACGATACAAAGATATTATTGGACACCGGTGATGTGGTGGACAATGGATTGGAGAAAATCCCTGCGGGTGAGAAGGGCGGGCATCCCGGCAAGATCCGTTTTGATAAAGAAAGGCTGGCATTATGGGCTCATGCGACCGGCATCATTGCAGCGGGGAATTTTGCTTATGCCTGGGCTACGGATCAATTACGGGTGGCGGCGGCCGATCCGGCGACGGGAGTCGTCAGCTTCGCCGACACGCATCCCTTTGCCATCACCGGGGGCAAGGAATGGAATCAGTATTTCTTTTTCAACCTGCTGGAAGAGATCGACCAGCCTGGTGAATATTATATCGATCATCAGAAGGGCAAGCTGTATTTCTATCCATTGGAGCCGCTGCGGTCTACGGACACGATAGAGGTCTCGATGCTGGAAGATGCGCTCGTCAGTCTTAAGGGAGCGGATTTTATACGGTTCAGGGATATGGATTTCGAAGCCGGGCGCGGGATCGGTGTTTATATGGAGAATACGTTGTCGGACCGGGTAGAGAATTGTACGATCCGGAATATGGGAGTCCTGGGGGTTTGTATCGGTAAAGGGAGTAAGCCGGAGCGGGTACACCGTCTTCCCGATCCCCTGGATCCGGTCTGTCCGAATGAAACACTATCGGGGAGATTGGGGAGCCTGCATGAGTTATTGTATGAGAACACGGTCTTTGACCGCGAAGGGGGAAAGAACAATGGGGTGACCGGATGCAGGATCGAAAATACCGGCTGCGGGGGGATCAGCCTGGGCGGAGGGAGCCGGATGGAGTTGGAGCCGGCCGGCAATTATGTCTATAACTGTCAGTTTACCAACTGCGGGCGGATCGACTATTCCTATAAGTCACCTGTGAACATCGACGGGGTCGGCAATAGTGTCCGGCACTGTCTATTCGATGCCTGCGCGGCGACAGCCATCTACCTGCATGGCAATAATCATCTCATAGAGTACAATATCATCAGCGAGGCCTGTCATTTTGTGGATGATCAGGGGGCTATTTATATGGGGCGGGATCCATCGGAATCGGGTAATACCATACGATGGAATTTTTTTAAGAATATCGGGCATGGGGAGATGATGACCATGGCGGTGTATTTCGATGACGGGGCTTGTGGTTCGGAAGTATACGGGAATGTGTTTTATAAAGCGGGTACGCGGACTATCATGGTGGGAGGGGGAAGCTATAACCATATCTTCAATAATGTCTTTATCGGGTCGAAGATGGCCTTGCATCTCGATGACCGGTTATCGAACTGGGCGAAGCATAGTCTTGATTCGGGAGGGTTGTTCGCCTTGCGGCTCCGGCAGGTTGGGTATGACCATGCCCCCTACTCTGCTGTTTATCCCTGGCTGGCGGCTTACTTCAGGAGCCATCCTGAAGTGCCGCAGCATAACGATATCGAAAATAATGTTTTTGCGCAGGTGGAAGAGCTGCATAACGGATCGGCCGAATGGGGACCGATCCATGCCGATAATCTTATTACGCAAAGCGATCCCGGGTTCGTCGATCCCGCGGGCCTGAATTTCACGCTGAAAAAGGAGGCGGAGGTTTTTAAGCGACTGCCTGGTTTCAAGCCTATTCCTTTTTCGGAGATCGGGCTGATCAAAAATAATTAGTATGCTACAAAGAATTGGTTATGGTTTGCTCGTGCTGGTGGCTCTGGGTGGAGAGGCGAGGGCGCAGAAAGACAGCAGCTGGAAAAAATTAACGATCCGTCAGAAGATCGGGCAGACGATGATCATGCTGCCTGACAGGCCGCTGGAGCTGAAGCTGGGCGGGGGGGCGCTATCGGCTTATTTTAGAAAATATCCGGTAGGCGGCTACTTCATGGGCTGGAAATTGTGGACGGGCATCAAGCCGGAAAACAAACTGGAGCATATCAAAAAAAGCTGCGTCGAATATCAGCGTAATAGTGAGCTGCCATTGCTGTTCCAGGAAGATTATGAATCGGGGATCAATATACCGGGTATGACCTCATTCCCCAATGAGATGTCGCTGGGAGCTGCCAACTCCCCTGAGCTGGCGTATGCTTATGGCGCGGCAGTGTCGAAGGAATGTCAGTCGGTGGGTGTAAAATGGGTCCTGCACCCGGTAGCGGACCTGAATATGAATCCGCTGAACCCGATCATGAACGTCCGCAGTATCGGCGATGATCCCGACCGGGCTATCCGTCTGCTCAGCCAGCAGATCCGGGGATTGCAGGACAATGGAGTTGCCGCCACCATCAAACATTTTCCCGGCGACGGCGTCGATTCGCGGGACCAGCATTTGCTGACTTCGTGTAATTCCCTGCCTTTGGCCGTTTGGAAACAAAAGCATGGCAAGGTATTTCAGGCGCTGATCGACAGCGGTGTGGCCTGTATCATGCCGGGCCATATCACGTTGCCTTCTTATCAGACCGAAAAGATAAATGGGTTCTATCCGCCCGCCACGTTGTCCAAAGAGTTATTAACGGGGTTGTTAAAGGGCGAAATGGGCTTTAAGGGCGTGGTGGTATCGGATGCCCTGACCATGGGTGGTTTCGGGGGGTATTTCCCGACCCGGCTGGAAGGGGAGATACAGAGTTTTGCAGCGGGCGTGGATATTTTGCTTTGGCCTTCCTATGAATTTATGGATACACTGGAAGCGAGGATCAACCGGGGGGAAATATCTATGGCGCGACTGGATGATGCTGTGCAGCGGGTGTGGGCGCTGAAGGAACGATTTGGTATTTTGGACCGGCATCGGCCGCTCCTGGCGACGCTTACGGCTGCTGATAAAAAACAAGCGGAAGAGGCGGCTACCGCCATTTGCGACGCGGCTGTTACGCTGGTCAGGGATCGGACTCAGGCGTTGCCACTGCGTCTTGCGACCGATAAAAAGATATTGGTGGTCGGGGTGGCGCCGGTGGGAAGGAAGGGGGGCGATGACCAGCTGGAAGGAATCAAACATTTTGCGGAAGCCTTGCGGCAAAGAGGTTTCGACGTGGACTTCCGTCATAATATCCTTTATGAGACGCAAGGCTGGACGGATAATGCACCTGCCCGATATGACCGGATCATCTTTGTTGTGGCCCGGTCGCCGCATGCTCCTTTTGGTCCGTTGCAGCTATGGGATGACGAGGCCCAGTCGGTCTGGGCCGCCAATGCGCTGCCAAAAGAAAAGAGCATTGTCATTTCGCTGGGCAGTCCCTACCTCGTGAATGAATATTTTCAACGGGTGAATACCTGCATCAATGCCTATTCCAATACGCCGGTCATGCACCAGGCGGTTATCCGGGCATTACTGGGAGAGATAAAAATGAAAGGCGTTTCGCCGGTGGAGCTGGGGAGCTATGATTCGCCGGGTTCTGGCTATGGCCGATCGGATGGTTTTGCTCATGATACGCTTGCACAAGTCCGGGAATGCCGTCCGCGGAATGGATTGCCGAATGTCTTTGAGAAGCTGAAGGCCGGGAAGCCTGTAATGATCGCGTACCTGGGCGGCAGCATTACCCAGGCAGGTAATGGTTACCGGGAGCAATCGACGGCATGGCTGCAAAAACAATATCCTGCCGTCCGAATCTCCGCGATCAATGCAGGGGTCGGGGGAACCCGCAGCGACCTGGGCTGTTTTCGTCTGCAAAGGCAGGTATTGGACTTGCATCCGGACCTGGTCTTTGTGGAATTTGCCGTCAACGACAAGGATACCGATCCTGCGACCATTCGGGAGGCGATGGAAGGGATCGTCCGGCAGATCTGGAAGAATGATGCCCGGACCGATATCTGTTTTGTATATACCATGACGGCAGACATGCAGTCCGTGCTCAGTGAAGGGCGGCTACCTGCGGCTGCGCGGGCCATGGAAGACGTGGCGGAGCGCTATCATATTCCTTCTGTCGATATGTGCCTGTCTATTGTGGCGCTGGCTTCGGAAGGCAGGCTGGTATTCAAAGGAAGGCCGGAAGAATACCCGGATAAAATGGTTTTCTCCCCGGATAATGTTCATCCTTACCCGTCGACAGGGCAGCGCCTGTATACCGAAGCGCTGGCCCGCAGCCTGGGGCAAATGTCTACTATGCTTCCCGTGGGCAGCGGCCCTCCTGATAAGGGGGCTGTTTTGGCTCATGACAGGTACGCTCCGATGCCCCATGACATGGGCACTCCGATGACGGCTGACAGGCTGGAAGAAGTGCAGATGATCCCTGCCGACCGGTTGACGAAGACGGGGCAATGGACTGTCGTGACGCCGGGCAAGGAAAAGGCGGGCAGCATGTCGCCCGAGCCTTTCCCCGTATTGCTGAGTACGGACCATCCGGGATCCTCTCTTATTATTAAGTTTACCGGTACGATGGTGGGATTGTATGATGTCATCGGGCCGGATGGCGGCACCTGGGATGTGATCCTCGATGGGCGTCCGTATCAGTCGATCACCCGTTTTGACGCTTTCGCCACGTATTGGCGTCCGCATTATGTGTTGCTGACGGATTTGGCACCGGGCTTGCATACGGTAGAATTCCGGTTGTCTGCCAATGCCCCTGATAAAAGAGCATTGCTGAAGGATAATGCGAGCGATTGGGATGCTGATCCGGGAAGATACAAGGAAAGCGCCGGCTATGCGGGTTTCCTGCTGTTGGCGGGGAAGCTGGAGCCGTGAGACCGGGGTCGAAGCCGGTAGATCGAAGGCTGAAAACTGGAGCTGTGAGATGAATACGATTGTTGATCCTAAAATACAGACCGAATGAATGTCTTTGTCCGAAAACTTTTTTGTGCCCTGCTGACGGCTGTCCTGTTGATGCAATGGGCCATGGGGCAGGTCAGGGCCTGGACGCCGGAGAAGGAAAAATTATATCCATCCGACTGGCTGATCAGCCCGCCTCTTCAAAAGGCAGAAGTGTTCACGCGTGACCAGGGGAAAGAGCTGATCCTCAGCAATGGGCTGCTCAAAAGGGTATTCCGGCTACAGCCTAACCTGGCTTGTGTGTCGTTTAAGAATATGAGCAATGGACAGGAGCTGTTGCGCTCTGTCAAAGCCGAAGCCCGGATCAGCATCGACGGGAAGGAGGTTGCGATAGGTGGGTTATACGGTCAAAAGGAGAATGCCTACCTGCTGCCGGCCTGGGTGGATCAGCTGAGTGCGCACGGGAGTGATTTTCAATATGAATCTTATACGGTATCGGCGTTATCCCCGTACCTGGCCTGGCGGCCGGTGGGCTGGGCGGGCAACCGGCATCCCGCAACGGGGGTCCTGCTGACGTTCAACTACCGGGCGGGCGTGGACAGTTCCAGGAATGGGGCTGACCTCAGGGGCGTGGTAGTCCGGGTACATTATGAATTGTATGACGGCATCCCGCTGATCGTGAAATGGCTGTCTGTCCTGAATAACAGTGATCATACTATCCGGCTGGACAGGGTCGTCAATGAGATCCTGGGGGTCGTGGAAGAGGAGAGTGCCGTAGAGGGCCCCACAGCAGAAATGGCGATACAACATGGTCTCTATGTACAAACAAATTATGCTTTCAATAATGCGGGCGTCTATCATCTCAGCGATCAGACCACGCATTGGAAGACGGATTCCACCTATACTTCGCAGGTACATTACCGGTACCAGACACCCTGTCTGCTGGAAATCTATCCGGAGAAAGGGCCGGGAGTCAGTTTGGCGTCCGGCGACACTTTGCGTTCAGTACGGACGCAGGAGTTGCTGATCGATACCTATGACAGGGAAAGGCGTGGCCTGAGCATCCGTAAGATGTACCGGACGGTAGCCCCCTGGACGACCGAAAATCCTATCTTTTTGCATCTTGTCAGCAGGAATGACGAGGAGGTGAAAAGGGCGGTTGAACAGTGCAGGACGACCGGTTATGAAATGTTGATCCTGAGCTTTGGCAGTCATTGCAACATGGAAGATACGTCGTCAGCCAATATTGAAAAGTGGAAGGCATTGGCGGGGTATGCGCATCAGAAAGGTATCCGGATCGGGGGATATTCGCTTTTCAGTTCCCGGAGGATCAGCGATGAAGACGATGTGATCGATCCGGTGACCGGCAAACCGGATGCAGCGGCCTTCTTTGGGCTGGCGCCCTGTCTGGGCAGCCGCTGGGGGCTGGCCTACCTGGAGAGGTTGAAGTATTTTATCAGCCATACCGGTTTTGACCTGCTTGAGCATGACGGTCCCTATCCGGGGGACGTATGCGCTTCCGTTACGCATCCGGGGCATACCGGATTGGAGGATTCGCAGTGGAAGCAAATGGAATTGCAGAAAGATCTTTACCGGTGGTGCAATGCACATGGCGTCTATGTGAATGCGCCGGACTGGTATATCCTGGACGGCACCAATAAAATGGCGCTGGGTTACCGGGAGGTGAATTTTGCCCTGAGCAGGGCGCAGCAGAAGATCCTCAACCGCCAGAATATATATGACGGGCTTTGGGATAAGATCCCTTCGATGTGCTGGGGATTCGTACCCCTGACGGAATATCATGGCGGGGGGCCGGAGTCGGTGCTGGAGCCGCTCAACGAACATATCACTGATTACCGGCAGCTGATGATGCAATATTATGGGGCGGGTGTGCAGGCCTGTTACCGGGGTCCGCGTTTATACGATACGGATAGCACCCGTAAAGCCGTTACCCGCGTGATCACCTGGTATAAAAAACACCGGGAGATCCTGAATAGGGATATCCTTCACCTGCGCCGGGCGGATGGCAACGATTGGGATGGAATTATGCATGTAGCGGCGGAGGGTAAGGAAAGGGGGTTGGCTATGCTGTACAATCCGTTGAGCCATCCGGTGACGCAGCGAATCGGGCTGCCGCTCTATTATACCGGGCTCAGCCATACGGCTACTGTCCGGGTGGAGGATGGACCGGGAAGGGTATATAACCTCGATCGTTCCTGGAAGATTTCGGTAAAAGTGGATATTCCGGCCGAGGGATATACCTGGCTGGTGATTGAAAAATAAAGTATATGAAAAAAATAAGCGTTTGGATGGTGCTGTGTATTTCTGCTATAACAGCATCCGGGAAACAACTATTGCCGGCTGCCAGTGCGGACTTAGCGGCTCCGGTCACCTGGATGGGGTTTAAGCGGACCGATATTAAGGTGGCTGGCCGGAAATGTATCATTATCGAGCCGGGTACGGCCATTGCCGGCCGGCCATGGATCTGGCGGACCGAATTTTTTGGTCATGAGCCGCAGGCGGACAGCATACTGGCCGTCAAAGGATTTCACGTGGTCTATATGGATGTGCAGAACATGTATGGGGCGCCTGTTGCCATGGCATTCATGGATAGCTTCTACACGTATCTGACAGGGACCCGGAAGCTTAGTAAGAAAACGACGCTGGAGGGATTTAGCAGGGGGGGATTATTTGCCTTCAACTGGGCGGCCAGGCATCCGGACAGGGTTTGCTGTCTGTATGTGGATGCACCGGTCTGCGACATCAGGAGCTGGCCGGCGGGCAAAGGGAAAGGTGAATATTCGCCAGGAGACTGGAAGCTGCTGCTAAAAGTATATGGATTTAAAAATGAGCAGGAAGCCCTGCAATACCGAGGCAACCCGATCGACAATCTTCAGCCTATCGCGGCAGCCGGCATTCCTATTTTATGTGTATGCGGAGATGCGGATGAGATAGTGCCGATGGCCGAGAATATCGATATTGTCCGGGAGCGGTATGAGCGGCTGGGAGGAAAAATTAAAATGATCGTCAAGCCCAACAACGGGCATCATCCGCATAGCCTGAAGGATCCGGGGCCGATCGTCGATTTCGTTATGGCAGCGGCCCGATAAACAACCACTATTAATTTCAAAAGCAGTTATATTTTAAATGAGCATGAAAAATATATCAAGAAAGGAAGCTATCCGGCGGGGGCTTGTGCTGGCGGCGGCGGCAGGCATGCTGGGAAGTCAGTTACCTTCGTTTGGATGGCAGGCGGGGGCGGGCAGGGCCGGTTGGATGGCGGGGAAATGGGGGATGATGGTGCATTGGATCGCGCCGGGTCCGGGTGCTGAAAAAGGGAAAAGGATCGTAGATCTCAACCAGGCCGTAGACCAATTCGACGTACCGGGATTTATCGAACGATTTGGCCAGTCGGGGGCGGACTATTTAATTTTTACGGTGGGGCAGAATACCACTTATTATGCCAGTCCGAATGCCGTGCTGGATAAATATATGGGTCCTGGCCATGCTCCCAAACGGGACCTGGTGCTGGAGCTGGCTATGGGGCTGAAAAAGATCGGCAAGCGTTTTATAGCTTATCTGCCGGCGGAGATCAAGGGAGATCCTCCCCTATATGAAGGGTTTAAATGGAACCCCGGGGATCAGCAGGAGTTTGAAAAAAGATATACGGAATTCATTCGTGCATTTGCTTTGCAATGGGGCAAGCAGGTGGATGGATGGTGGTATGATGGCTGTTATACCTATGGGGATTATTATGTGCCCAGAGATTGGAGGTTGTGGTGTGATGTATCCAGGGCCGGGAATAAAGATGCCATTGTCGCCTTTAACAATGGGAGTTTTTACAGCGGGTTTACCCAACCCCTGACGCCCTTGCAGGATTATCTATCGGGGGAATGTGCGGGAATCAAAAACGGGAGGATTGCCCTGACTGACAAAGCGGATCCCAATAAGTCGATTGCGGCCAGCCGGTATGCGCCGGGAACGAAATGCCAGTTTCATGTGCTGATGCCCGTCGATAATAACGGAGACTGGATCAATGAAAAGGATGGCCCGATGCCTCCTCCAAAATATTCCGATGCGGAGCTCTTCCCCTTTATGAGCGATTGTCTGAAAGCCGGCGCGGCGGTGACCCTGAATGCGGGCATTTATCAGCAGGGTCATATCAGTGAGGAAACGCTGCAGCAGTTCAGCCGGTTATCCGGTCACCTGGCGTCGCAGCGGGATAAACGATAAATTGCGCAGCTATTGCGCGATGACTTCCCGCTCCGGAGCCGGCCGGTTAAGGCGCTGTAATGAACGGGCGGATGGCATCGGCCCAGATCTGATATCCTTTATCGGTCGGATGGGTAAAATCCGAGGTCAATCCCGGAAGGATGGTGCCGTCAGGCGCCAGGAAACGGGGGCCGATATCTACAAAAGTTATGTTCGCCTCTGTAGCAAATGCTTCCAGCAGCCGGTTGGTTTCATTGATCAGGATCCGGCGTGGATGCGACGGGCTTTGTTCGCGGGGGAAAATGGCCATCAAAATGATTTTGGCGCCCGGCGTTTTCGAGCGGACACGGCCGCAGACTGCCTTGATACCTTCGACGATCTCCGGGGCGGTATTCATCCGGGCGTTGTCGGTCTGGCTGGTATTATTGGTGCCGATGTCGATGACGACGACCCGTGGATGAAGTCCATCGAGCTCTCCGTGGTCAAGGCGCCAAAGGGCATTCTGTGTACGGTCCCAGCCGAAGCCCAGGTTCAGCACCCGGTAGGGCCCGAACAAGCCGGCCCATGATTGGGGGCCATTGGGTTTTCTGGGCTGACCGTTGGCATACTTCAGTTGGGGATCTCCTCCCCAGAAATGAGTAATGGAGTTGCCGATCAGAACGATTTCCGGGTTGATCGAATCTTTTATACGGAGCACCTCTGCATGTCGTGCCCACCAGTCGTAGCTATCTTCTTCGAGCTTAGGTACCGGAACGATGGCCGTATTGGCCGGGATGTCCGTGTCTAAGGAAGGGTCACCCATGAGCCGCGAGAGCAATGGCTCCATGGCCTGCACCCAGGCCTTAGCACCTGCCGGGCTGGGGTGTAACCAATCGGGCATTAAGGTATGGTTGATAGAGCCATCCAGGTTGAGGAAGACATGATTCACATCACAATAGAAAATTTTTTGCCCGTCAGCGAGCCGGGATACTTCGTCGGAAGCGCGTTCGAGAATAGCCCGGTGTGACGTAGGGTTGGGCCCGCCATAGCAACCCGGAAAACAACGGAGTACGATGATCTTTGTGTCGGGAAGCTTCTGGCGAAGGAGGGTAACAATAGCGGTGATGCCCCCGGCGAGTTGGCCGGCGGTATGGCGTGTCGGATAATGTTTCTCATCTATATTGTTGGTGCCGATCTCCAATATGACCACTTTGGGCGATTGGCCTTCGAGTTCGCCGTTGCGGAGATTCCAAAGGATGTTCTCGGTGCGATAGCCGCTATAGCCAAGGTTTAGCGCTTTACGTGGGGCGAAGAACTGCTGCCATACGGGCTGGTATTCCGGTTTTTCAAAATTGTTGGTGATGGAATTACCGATCAGGAGAAGGTCGAATCGCTCTTTGGCGAGGCGTTGCAGCTTTTCTGCATGTCTTTCTTTACCCCAGCTGAGAACAGGAATCGTGGCAGGATTGGTGGAGTCGATGATGGCAGGCGGGGATGCCAGGAAACTATCGAGAAGGGATGTAAGGTTTCCGCTATCTGTCAATAACCGGAAGGTTGCCGGGCCATCGTATCCTTTCCATATTTTGGCGTATTCACGGCAGGCTGAGGCCGCGGGGGTGGAGTCCCGCGCCGCAACAACGGCCAATAGCCGGGCAGTCGGTCTGATCGGGGGCATTATCGCTGGGATGACAGTACCAGCGATGGTTTCGTTCAGACTGGCGGGCGAAACAAGGATCAGGTCATCCGGCTGCTCTTTGTCACTCAGTTTGAAAACGGCCTTTGCCGCCAGGTATCCGCCGGAAGCAAAACCGATGATACCCAGCCGGTCGCGGTAGTAGCCAGATGCCGATGGCCGGGCCTTTAGCTGCCGGAAGCTACGCAGTATATTGAGCAACGCCGAATCAGGGGTTATCGGATGAGTAGCAAAGGAATCATCCAGGATCGCCACATTAAAACCCCGTTGGTTCAGGAATCGGGTCGTCCTGTTGACCTCGTCTTTCCATACGATCCGGTCCTGTTCTCCGCCCGGGATCAGCAGCAGGTCGCCCTTGGGCGATTGGGAGTAGGTGGGCAGCCAATGCAGCGAGGGGCCGATCGCCTGTCCGTTGGTAACGGGCAGGGCCGAGAAAAAGAACAGGCTGCTGAGCGAAAGGCTAATGATCGCCTTGTTAAAATGCATGAAAGAGATATCCATCAGAACGAAATTAAAAAAAGAAGGCCGATTTTATTTGTGAATAAAGATGTAAATTCAAATAGATATAAAGTGTTTTAAAACTCAACTGAATGCCTTGTCCTATGGGAGTATAGAATGATCATCCCAAAACAGACAAACAGCATGAGTAATTCGAAGGAATCGGCCTTTAAAATAGATGTTTTTTTTGAAATGACGCCCGATTTGGTATGTGTAGCGGGCAAAGATGGATTTTTCAAAAAAGTGAATCCTGCCGTTATCGCGAAACTGGGTTATACTGAAAAGGAATTGATGGCCAACCCCATTGCAACCTATATTCACCCGGAAGACAAACATTTAACCAAAGAAAGGAGAACGGAATTATTGAATGGGAAAGCGCTGGTTAATTTTCAAAACCGCTATATAACAAAGACAGGGGAGATCGTATGGCTCGAATGGACATCCATTTATTTTGCGGAAAGGGAGGTGGTATTCGCCATTGCGAAAGATATCACGAAAAGAAAGATAACAGAACTGGAAATCGAGCAGAAATACAAGAAATTTAAAAGCCTGACGGCTCATTTTAAAAGCAGCATCGAGGAGGACCGAAAATACCTGGCGAATGAACTGCATGAAGAGCTGGCTCAACTGGCGTCCGTATTGAAAATGGACATAGAATACATCAAGAATAGCGAGCCTGACTGGCCGCTTGCTTCCAGGAGCAGGATCGAGCATGCCCTGGGGATCTCCAACCTTCTCATTAAAACGATACGCAGGATCTCTTTTTCCATCAGCCCGAATATGCTGGAGCATCTTGGGCTGAGCGCCACATTAAACTGGCATTGTAAGGAATTTTCCATTCTGAACGGGGTGCCCTGCAGTTTTGAAAGCTCCTATGACGAAGCGGATCTGTCGGAGGAGACAAAAATAGACCTCTTTAGGATTTGCCAGGAATCGCTTATGAATATCCTGCTTCATGCGCAGGCGAATCATGTAAAGATCACCCTCGAAGAGATGTGTGACCGGATTCAACTGACCGTTCAGGATGACGGGAAAGGGTTTGCAGTAGATAAACAAAAGCGGAAATCCGGTCTGGTCCGGATGCGGGAACGAGCCGCTTCGATAAATGGTCAGCTCACTATCCAAAGTGCTATCGGGATGGGTACCCAGGTTCGCATAAGTGTGGCGAAGCAATAAACGGGGTTCCTTATTCCTTACAAAAAATCGAATGTTCACCGCAAAAGATCGAATGTTCACCGTCATAAAATGAGTTTTCACCGGATTGGAGGGTCAACGTAACATTTCCAGACATCCTTTCGGCAGGGATGAACGTATTTATCATTTGTATGGAACAGACACTCCTCAACCTCGACCGGAATATTCAACTGGATGCCCTGATCAGAACCTTTGAAAGTCAGCCACAGGGCAGCATGGACCTGAAATATCTCGAATTGATGGCTTCCTATCTATGGCAGGGGGAGCAAAAACAGCTGCTTCAGCAACTGCTGGATGACGGCATTATCTGCTATGGCGTCGGCCCGGAGGGCCTGGATATGAACCTGACCAAGGCAGGTTATGCGTGGATTGCCGGCGGGGGTTATAGCCGGAATAGCCTGACCGGGGCCAATATGCCGATGGATATGCGGAAATTGCAGCGAAAAATCCGGGTGCATTGGCTGATCGGCGTTTTTTATCTGCTGCTGCTGGCCTGGCTTTGTCTTTCATAAGAAATGGGTAATCCTTACCCTGAAGGGCGGGTGACAGTCTCCCGACTGTGATAAATACGGATTATCATTCTACCCTGACTTGCAATAAATGTATTTCCGACATTAAATAAATCGCCTATATTTAGGTATGAAAAGAAGTGCGTTTATTTATTTTCTGCTGCTATTGCTATTACCGGGCGCGAAGACAGAAGCTCAGTCCCCGGATAAGGTTTACGTGTTTGCTTATTTCAAAGGGAACGGGGAAGATGGTCTTCACCTGGCTACCAGCAGGGATGGGTTGACCTGGAAGGCGTTAAAAAATGATGGCTCTTTTTTAACGCCTACGGCCGGCAAAGACAAGCTGATGCGGGACCCTTGCATCATAAAGGGAGGGGATGGCCTGTATCATATGGTATGGACCGTAGGCTGGAAGGATAAGGGCATCGGTTATGCCAGTTCGAAGGATCTGATTACCTGGTCTCCGCAGCAATTTTTGCCTGTGATGATACAAGAAGAGGGGGCGATGAATTGCTGGGCGCCGGAAATAACCTATGATGATTCCACCGGGACCTATATGATCTACTGGGCGACTACGATCAAAGGGAAATTCCCGAAGACCGCCTCTTCCAAGGAAAATGGGTACAATCATCGCATTTATTATACGCTTACCAAAGACTTCAGGTCTTTCAGCGATACGCGGCTGCTGTATGATCCCGGATTCAATGTGATCGATGCTACGATCATAAAAGAAGGGGGCCGGTTTATCATGTTCCTGAAGGATGAAACACCGGAACCGCCGCAGAAGAATTTAAAAATAGCGTATAGTCAATCGCTCGCCGGTCCCTACTCTGCGGCCAGCGCGCCGATCACGGGAGACTATTGGGCGGAGGGGCCAACTACCGTCAGGCTGGGGAATGAAATGGTCGTTTATTTCGATAAGTACACCCAGCATAGCTATGGGGCCATTGCTTCGTCCGATTGGAAAACCTGGAAGGATATTTCGGCGACAATCAGCCTTCCCAAAGGGATCAGGCATGGGACTATTTTCACCATCCGGGAGGATGAACTGGCCGCATTGCGCGGGGATCATTTTAATCCCATTATTCCCGACAATATTGCGGATCCTTCCGTGGTGATGATAGACAGTACCTTCTACCTTTATGCCACTACCGATGTCGATCAGGGTCTGGATAAAGCGGGGCCGCCGGTGGTATGGAAGTCCAGGGATTTCGTCAACTGGCATTTCGAAGGAATCCTGCAAACGGGAATCGATTGGAGCAAGCCCTACCCTTTCACCGATGCAAAGGGTCAGCAAAAGACAGGCTATTTTCGATACTGGGCTCCGGGCAAACTGGTAAAAAGAGGCGGGCGGTATTACCTGTTTGTCACAATCGTGAAACCGGACAATCAAATGGGAACTTATGCAATGATAGCCGATAAGCCGGAGGGGCCCTTTGCCTTCCCCGATGGAGCGAAGCTGGACTTTCCTGCCCCTGCCGGGGCCGGCAGCGAAGCGAAGCCTGCGGCCGGGAAGGAGGCGATGCCTGTCGCCAATGATATAGATGGGGAACCTTTTATAGATGATGACGGGAGCGCCTATCTGTACTGGCGTCTGAGAAAGGCCAGCGCCCTTTCAGATGATTTGCTGCATCGAAAGGGCGGGATCATCGATATACCGACCACCATTACCGGTTATTCGGAGGGGCCCGGTTTATTCAAGCGCAACAATCTGTATTATTATTTTTATACTTTGTCCGGTTATGCCAGCTATAGCTATGGTTATATGATCAGCCGGAAGGGGCCGCCCGGTCCCTTCGAATCTCCTAAAGGCAATAATATCATCCTTTATTCCGATACCGCCAATGATGTCTGGGGGCCAGGACATGGAAATGTATTCCATCTTCCCGGGACCGATCAGTATTATTTTGTCTACCTGGAATATGGCGAAGGAAGCACTACCCGGCAGGTCTATGTAAACCGTATGCTGTTTAATGAAGATGGCACTATTAAGCCGGTTCAGCCTGACCAGTATGGTGTTGGCTTTTTGCGTGGGGGGGGTGCGGGAGCTGCGTCTGCGGAGGAAAGAGAAAATTTTGCCTTCACGGCCAGGGTGACGGCGTCCAGTTACCGAGCTGATAAAAGGGTAACGGGAAAGATAGCTCCTTCGGAGGATCTAAGGATCAGCAATAAGGATTCTGCCACCATATCCGTGGCAAGGATCGTCAACTATCTTCCCGGCAATGCGGCCGACCAATCCAACCGAACCCGCTGGAGAGCGGAAGAAGGGGATAAAGATCCCTGGATACTGTTCGACCTCGGGGCCGTGAAAAAAATCAGCTCCTGTGAAATGTATTTTGTCCTGCCTGCTTATGGAACGGCCTGGATGTTGGAAAAGTCTGACGATGGAAATAAATGGGTGGTCTGCGGGGAGCAAAAGGAGATAGCGATCCGTTCTCCGCATGTCGCCGGGCAGGTCGGGTCCGCCCGTTTTCTACGATTGCGCATCCTGAAAGGAGAGCCCGGATTATGGGAGATGAAAATTTTCAAATAAAAGATATGGCAGGCATTACAAAAGAATATTTTGGCGAGGCAGACGGTCAGCCGGTTCACTTGTTCATCTTACGCAACAGCAGGGGCGCCGAGGTAAAGATCACCAACTACGGTGGCATCGTCACCTCCTGGACGGATGCCGACCGAAATGGAGCTCTTTCCAGCATTGTAATAGGCTTTGACAGCCTGAAGGAGTACCTGGCCAGGCCGCCCTTCTTTGGAGCGTTGGTCGGCCGCTATGCCAATCGCATTGCCAACGGGAAGTTTATGCTGGACGGGGTTGAATATGTATTGGCTGCCAATAAAGGCGGTTACCGGTACGGCATTTGATTTTACGGTTCCCGTAAAGATCGGCGGGCGGATAGCGCAAACGGCCTTCGGCTATGACCATAATTATGTGTTGAACAAGGCCAATCGGGGAGTGCGTCTGGCCGCCGTTCTATCCGATGCCGCCAGCGGCAGGGAACTGGAAGTATTCACCGACCAGCCGGGCATGCAGTTCTATTCGGGCAATAACCTGGATGGCGCCTTTACTACCAGTGATGGGAAACCTATTGGCAGGCAGTCGGCTGTATGCCTGGAAACACAGCATTTCCCTAATTCCCCCAATGAACCCGGTTTTCCATCGACCATCCTTCGACCCGGGGAACGGTACCATACAGTGACAAAATACCGGCTTTCGCTGGACTGATACACTTTATTTATAATGTATCCCCGGAGTCTGGCATTTTTCTGCCCGGAGTCCGGCATTTTTCTTATTTTTCGCCCTACAATCAACCAGTCGTCCTTCTATGCAGTATTTGCCGGGTTCACATGTCATCGCTTCCTTATCGACGCAGGAGCTGGATCTACTACAAAAATCCGATGAGCTTAAAACGGCCGTGGATGGCTGGATTGCTCAATATGGCTTACACAAGCTGGGAGAGGTCTATCATGATTTTTCCCCCGCCGGCTATACGGCTGTCATTTGCCTGAGCGAGAGTCATATCTCGGTGCATACCTGGCCGGAATTCGGGAGGGTGAACCTGGATATCTACCTGAGTAATTACGAGAGGAATAATGATGGCACTGTCCAGTCCCTTTACCAGGCCTTCATCAGTTGGTTTGGAGCGGATATTTTACAGGAACAAATCCTTCAACGCTGATTATGGGTAAAGTAACCGGAATCTATCAATGTCCTGCCTGCTCCCGGACGGTAACCTACCGGAGCGGGAACACCCGGCTGATCGTCTGTTCCTGCGGGCAGGCGCTTAACCGGCTCGAAAGTGATGACCTGATCATTAAGTCCGTCTCTATCATACAGGATCACAATGACTGGCTGCGTGTCGGCGCCAGCGGCGTCTTCGAAAAACGAAAATTTGAAGTTCTGGGCCGTTTTCGCTGCTGGCTGGACGAATCCGTATATAATTACTGGACCATCTATTTCTACGACAATTCCCTGGCCATCCTGGCCGAAGGCTATGGCATGTATGCCATCATGCAGCGGTTGACTCCGGAAAAAACCCTGGAGCCCGAGGCCCTCAAAGGCCTTAAAATGCTTGGGTCCATTCCCCTCCTGCAGGAAGAAGACTGCTTCCTCCAACGCAAGGATTCCTGCTGGAAATATGAGATAGAAGGAGAAGTCTGGATGCCGGAATGCAGCGACCAGTTCCCGATCTTCGGCCTCTCCTCCACCAGGGGCCGGCATTTTGAGATCCTGGAATTTTTGCCCAATTACATGGTCGTCTATGAGCTCCATTACAGAGACTATAAATCCCTTAAGCTAACCGGTTTCAATGAGGGCCCCACGACCTCGAAGAATGTCTCCTGCCCCTCTTGTCACAATACGATAGTAGTAAAGACCTGGCCTTATGCGCAAAGCTGCGCCTGTACCAACTGCGGGACGAGGCTGGCCTTTAAGCACGGACCTGAATTTCAATCCGCCGGGAAAGACAAGCTTAATGCCAATCGATTATCCATCCCATTGGGAGCCACAGGCATCGTAAAAGACATCTCTTATGAAGTAATCGGGTACACGTTGAAGCAGGACAGCACTCCGGAGCATTCGAGATGGTCGGAATATGTCTTATACAACCGGGCGGAAGGCTACGCTTTTCTCAGCGAATACGCCGGCAACTGGCTCTACGCCCGGGAACAGGGCAATTATCCAATCCTGCCCGAAGAAGACCCAGTTGCCATTTATTATAAAGGGGAGCAGTTTCAGCTCTATAATGCCTATAGCATCCAGGTCATCGACGCAGCCGGAGAATTCCCCTTTAATATTTACGACGATACGACCGCCCTCTCCTCGGAATTCATTGCACCACCACGTATGTGGATCTATGAGAAAAGTACGGCGGAAGGCATTAACTGGTTCACGGCCGAACACCAGGATCACAAACAACTGGCAGCAGCCTTCTCCGCCGAGCTTCCCCCCAAGACAGAAATGGGGGTCCTCGAACCCAGCGGGTATATGAGCCTGAACCGACTGCTCAAAGTCACCCTGATTGCCGTCGCCGTGCTGGTCGGCATACATTTGCTGATCGGTTTCGGAAAACAAAACAAAGTCCTCCTCCAACAGGATGTTACGCTTAAAGACTCTGTGGCTTCCACCACGTTTGTCACGTCTAAATTTGATCTGACCAAGTGGCATAGCAACCTCCAATTCGATATCAACGCTCCGGTAGACAATAGCTGGCTGGATATGTCAGCCTCCCTGGTCAATAACAGTACCGGGCAGGAATACCATGTAGAGCAGCTTGTCCAATATTATCACGGGTATGATGACGGTGAAAGCTGGAACGAAGGAAGTCCCACGGAGACGGCTTATCTCACCAGCATTCCAGCCGGCACTTATTTTTTGCGGATCGAGGCTGACAAAGATACGACGGGCAATAGCAGCTGGAACGGTCTCCGTCAATTTTCTCTCACCGTAACCAGCGATGTACCCTCCCACCGGAACCTGTTTATTTTCTTAGGACTTCTGCTGCTCTGGCCCATCATCAGTTTTATCAGGCTCAGGGCTACGGAAAAACGAAGGTGGGGAGGCAGTAAATATTCACCTTATAAAGCATAAATCATTTAAATGAACCATTTTTTCAACTCCGGCTCTTCATGGTATCCCTTCCGCTGGTTTATCGTCATCGCAACGGGTCTGACCCTTTGGATGTCTTATACCGATTATTCAGGAGGAAGGGTCTTTACTTATTCAGGTAATCAGCAACGGGGATACTATGGCGGACCAACAGGGCACAAATAAAACGGATTTATTCTCCGACAGCAACAGCGCGCAATGGCTGCTGCTGATCGCGGTCTTTGTCATTGCGACCTGCGGGTTGATCTATGAGCTGGTGGCGGGTACTCTTGCCAGCTATGTGCTGGGGGACAGCATCACCCAGTTCAGCACTATCATCGGTGTTTATCTCTTTTCCATGGGGGTGGGCTCGTATCTGTCGAAATTCTTCGACGACAACCTGCTTCAATGGTTTATACAGATAGAGCTGCTGGTCGGGCTGATCGGCGGCTTCAGCTCCGCCATCCTCTTCCTTACATTCCCGGTGGCAGCCTCCTTCCGTATCATCTTATATGCACTCGTCTTTATAACCGGGCTGCTGGTAGGGCTGGAGATCCCGATCCTGTTGCGGATATTGAAGGATAAGATAGCATTCAAGGACCTGGTGAGCCGGGTATTTACGTTCGACTATGTGGGAGCGCTGCTGGCCTCTCTGATCTTCCCGCTCTTATTGGTTCCTTACCTGGGGCTGATCAGGACCTCGCTGTTCTTCGGCATGCTGAATACGGGTGTGGGGTGGTGGCTGCTGCATCGGAGCCGCGCCAGCATTCCCGCGAGGGTGCGTTTGCAGGTGATGGCTATCGTTTTCTTACTGGCAGAGGCGGTCGCCTTCCTGTTTTCCACCCGTATTATGAATTTCAGCGAAAGCCTGGTCTTCAATGAGCCCGTCATCTATTCCACGTCTTCTCTTTACCAGCGCATCGTTATCACCCGCAATAAAAGGGAATTGAAATTGTACCTGAATGGCAATCTGCAGTTCTCTTCCGCGGATGAATACCGCTATCACGAGGCCCTGGTGCATCCGGCCATGCTGGCCTCCCACCAGCCCCGGAAGATCCTGGTGATGGGAGGAGGGGATGGACTGGCTGTCCGGGAAATCCTCCGGTACCCGAGCGTGCAGAGCATCACCCTGGTGGACCTGGATGCTTCGATGACGAAGCTGTTCAGCACTCAGCCGGTATTGCGACAGCTCAATCATTCTTCTTTTCATGATCCCCGGGTAAAGATCTACAACCAGGATGCGTTCCTCTGGCTGAGGGAAAATCATCAGATTTTCGATTGCGCGATCATCGACTTCCCCGATCCCAGTAACTTCTCTATCGGCAAATTATATAGTTATTCTTTTTATCAGCTGGTGAAAAGGGCGTTGTCGCCACAGGGGGTCGCCGTTATCCAAAGCACGTCTCCCTTTGTGGCCCCGAAAAGCTTCTGGTGTGTGAATGAAACGCTGAAAGCTGTGGGGTTCCATACCATACCCTATCACAATTATGTACCGTCGTTCGGGGAATGGGGTTATACGATGGCTACCCTGCAGCCGGATTACCAGCTGCCGGACTCCTTTCCGGCAGGCACCCGTTATATCAACCAGGATGTGCTCCGGCAGATGCTCAGCTTTCCGGAGGATATGAAGGCGCATCAGCCGCTGGCCGTCAACCGGCTGGATAACCAGGTATTGGTGGATTATTTCGAGCAGGAATGGAATAGTTACCTGGATCAATAAAACCGGATCGGGGAGATCCATAAAAGCTGCGACGATCGATTATGCAAAGAAGGGAATTCATACAGCTATCTTCAGCGTTGACGGGAATCGGCCTCCTTTCAAAGGCTTGTACCGTCAAAAGGCCTGTTCCCGGGGAGATCGCAGGCGCTTCTGCTTCGGTGGGGCACCTGCTGCGCGATGGCCATTTCGGGGAGCCTGTCAGCGGGTTTGCCTGTGAAGTGGCCATCATCGGGGGAGGTGTCAGCGGCTTGTCGGCAGCCCGCTGGCTGAAGAAGAATGGCATCGGCGATCTGTGTATACTGGATCTTGAAAAGCAGATGGGAGGCAATGCAGCCTGCGGCCAGAATGCCGTATCCGCCTATCCCTGGGGCGCGCACTATGTCCCCATTCCTAATAATAACCTGACCGAGTACGGGGAATTCCTGGAAGAATCGGGGGTGATCACCGGCCGGGATGAGAAAGGGCTGCCGGAGTACAATGAATATTTTCTTTGTTTCGATCCGCAGGAGCGCCTTTATATCAATGGGCGCTGGCAGGATGGCCTGATCCCCCGTGGGGGGCTTCCCGTGGAAGACCAGGCTGAGATAAACCGCTTCCTGCAGCAGATGGACCAGTTCCGGCAGGCGAATGGAAGTGACGGGCTTCCGGCTTTTTCCATCCCGGTGGACAGATCCAGCAAGGATACCCTTTATACGGCGCTGGACAAGCTGACAATGAAGGAGTGGCTGCAACAAAACAATTATCACAGCTCTTATCTGCAATGGTATGTCAACTATTGCACCCGCGATGATTTTGGCACCCGGTATGAAGCCATCAGCGCCTGGACGGGGATCCATTATTTTGCCTGCCGGAAAGGGACCGGTTCGAACGCGAAGCATTATGATGTGCTGACCTGGCCGCAGGGCAATGGCTGGCTGGTGGAGCAGCTGAGTAAGCCCATCCGGCACTGTCTGAAACCCAATGCGCTGGTGGTAAAACTGAATCCCTCTCCGGAGAAGCTGGAAGTACGATATTATGATACGCTTACGAAGGAAGTAAAAGCTATCTGGCCGCAACACATTATCGTTGCGGTACCGCAATTTGTCGCCAACCGTCTGCTACCGGTGAGCCCTGAACGTGATCGGATCGTAAAAGAGGAAATGCATTATACGCCCTGGATGGTAGCGAATATGACGGTGGGGGAGCTGGAAGAGCGCAGCGGGGCGCCACTCAGCTGGGACAATGTGGTTTTCGACAGCGAGTCGCTGGGGTATGTGGAGGCGACTCATCAGCAGGTGCAGCAGCTAAAAGAGAAAAGGGTGCTGACCTATTATTTACCGCTCACGAATGAAGATCCGGTGGCTGCCCGGAAAAATGCGCTGCAACGCAGTCATGCGGAGTGGGTGCGGCTTATTTTCGACGATCTGCGGAAAGTACACCCGGATATCGAAGAGCGGACCGAGCGTATCGACCTTATGATATGGGGGCATGCCATGGCCCAGCCCAGACCGGGATGGATCCATGGCGGGGACAGGCAGGTGCTGCAGCAGTCGTATAATGAGCGGATCCATTTTGCGCATACCGATGTGGCGGGTATCAGTATCTTCGAGGAAGCATTCTACCAGGGGATTGGGGCGGCTAATAAAATCCTGGGAAAAATTTAGCGGCATGAGAGGAAAGATATCCATAGGGGGCGACGACAGCGCGCGCTTGGGACGGAAGCCGGGCGGAGGTTTGCGGCTGCCGGGCCTCGCTTTGGGACGGAAGCCGGGCGGCGATTTCCTGCAGCCCTGGATCGGTCGCCCGTGGATAGAGATTGCTTTTATTCTATTACCTCCATTCCTAAGCCTGGCGTTCATCGCCGCCTTCCCGGCTTTGTTCAGGGAAGACGACAGCATTCCCGATGCGGGTTGGGTGATCCTGATCCTGCTGATCGATGTGGCGCATGTCTATAGTACTTTATATCGTACGTATCTCGATCCGCAGCTGCGCCATACATTCAGGCGACCGCTGCTTTTCATTCCTTTGATCGGTTTCATCGCGGGGGTACTGCTCTATTGGCAGGGTGCGCTCTTATTCTGGCGTTTACTGGCCTACCTGGCCGTATTTCATTTCATCCGGCAGCAATATGGGTTCCTGCGGATCTATAGCCGGCAGGAAAAGAATCCGGCATGGGTGCGTTGGACGGATACCTTCACTATTTATTATGCGACGATCTATCCGCTGCTCTACTGGCATCTCGGAGAGCCGCGAAACTTCAATTGGTTTGTGGATGATGATTTTTTCAGATTCCGGTCCGGGGGGCTGTTGGATATCGCTACCCTACTCTATTATGGGATGCTGGGGCTCTATGTGGTCCGCGAGGGGTGGTCGGCGTACCGGAACCGGGCCATCAATATTCCGCGGGTCGCGATCTTAACGGGGACGATCGTCTCCTGGTATTTCGGGATCGTCTGGTTCAATGGTGATATGGCCTTCACCCTGCTGAATGTGGTAAGTCACGGGATCCCCTATATGGCGTTGATCTGGCTGTATGGGGAGCGGCAGTGGGGCGGCTCGCGCCTGGAGGCCGGGGTGACCGGCGGAGACAAAGCAGGCGCACTGCGGAACGCGGGGGCGACCGGAGAAGTGATGGCTGGCGGCGGGACGCAGGGGCTGTTTTTGCGGAAGGTTTTCAGCCGGTACGGCATTGTCCTTTTCCTGGGTATCATCTTTTTATTGGCTTACCTGGAGGAGGGATTGTGGGATATGACGGTCTGGAAAGAGCATGTGAGTCTTTTTTCGGCTTTCCACCTGGTGGGCAGAAGGCTGCATGGGAACTGGCTGGTAGTGGTGGTGCCCTTGCTGGCCTTGCCGCAGGTGACGCATTATATTATTGACGGTTTTATCTGGCGAAGAAAATCTTCTTAGGTGTCTTATTCCACGGACCGGGAATACCGGCGGGGAAAAACTATTACTGATTTTTTAAAAAGCGTTTTTCAATTACCGATAATTCTGCGTCGGTAAGTTGGGAAGTGTTCTTTAAGATGCCGCCGAAAAAGGTCACTTCATTGGGTTGCGACGGGCAGCCGGTATTTTCTCCCGGAGCAAAGCAGGACTTTCTTCATATATTTTACGTATTGCAACAGGAAATGAAGGCAAATGTAATAAATTTGGTAATATCCATGCGATCCGTGCCGGGGGCGATCGCAAAGGGACTTAAATTATTCTCATGCATCCGATCAAACAATATGTATTACCACTGCTATTCGTGTCGGCTTTGACCGGCCAGTCATTAAAAGCGCAGGAGCCTGAGAAGCCATCCGATGCCGCCTTGCGCAAATACGGATTGAAAACGATTGCCAGTCCGGAAGAGTACCGGCGGCTGGTCAGCCAGGATCCGCAGCAGGAGATCGTGGAATTGAAAAAGATCATTCCCGGCATCACGCTGGATATCCGTTATGCGACCGCCAACAACCTCATGCACCGGCCGATGTATAGCATTGCGGACGCCTTTATGAGGCGGCCTGCCGCGGAAGCGCTTCGCGACATCGAGGAGGAGCTGAAGCCGATGGGGCTCGGGCTGAAGATCTATGACGGGTATCGTCCTTATAATGTCACGGTAGTTTTTTATGAAGCCTATCACGACAGCGCCTTCGTTGCGTCTCCTTATACCGGTTCGCGTCACAACAGGGGTTGTGCGGTGGACCTGACCCTGATCGACCGGAAGACAGGTAAAGAGCTGTATATGCCGACTCCTTATGATGCCTTCACCAAACAAGCTTCCGCGACCTATGCCAATTTGCCGGACAGTGCGTTGAAGAACCGGCAGCTGCTGCAGGATGTGATGCTGAAGCATGGGTTTGTCATTTACCCCGACGAGTGGTGGCATTTCGACTATGCGGGATGGAAGAAATATCCTGTGATGGATATCTCTTATGAGCTATTGCTTTCTCTTTAACCATCCATTACCCTCCAGCCAGTTCCTGCAACGCTCCATCCATTCTTCTTTGGTATTCTTCAGATGCAGGCCGAAGCCATGGCCGCTGCGCTGGTAGAGATGTAATTCCACCGGAATATGGTGTTCCTGTAAAGCCAGGTAAAAGAAGATGCTGTTCTGCGGAGGTACGGCATCATCATCGCTGGCATGAACCAGGAAGGCGGGAGGGGTAGCGTCGGTGACCTGTAGCTCGTTGGAATATTCCTTTACTTTTTCCGGGGTGGGATGCTGTCCGATCAGCTGTGCGCAGGAGCCCTGGTGTCCGAAAGGGGTCTGGCAGGTGATGACCGGGTAGATGAGCAGCATAAAATCGGGCCGTAAAGAGGTGTTATCTTTATTGGGGATCAGCGCTTTGGCAAAATGGGTGCCTGCCATAGCAGCTAAATGTCCTCCTGCCGAAAAGCCCATGATCCCGATCCGGGACGGGTCGATATTCCAGTCTTTGGCATGTTCACGAGCGGTCTTTATCGCCTGTTGCGCATCCTGAAGGGCGCCGACCGAGCGGTCGATCATGGTCTCATCGCTTGGAAGGCGGTACTTTAAGACGATCGCCGTGATGCCCATCTCCGTGAATCGCTTTGCGATGTCCGATCCTTCCAGGTCGATCGCTTCTACCCAATAACCTCCGCCGGGGCAGATGATGACAGCGGCTCCATTCGCCCGGTCTTTCGGAGGCAAGTACAGGGTGAGCGAAGGCCGGGATATTTTACTGATGATCACCACTCCATTCTTATCGGCGCCTGAGCTTTCCTCGTTGGGCGTGGGTTTACTATTCGGGATACTGTCCGGATATAAGGGAATGATCTGCTGAGCGCTGGTAAAAGCGGGGAGATGGCTGGCGAAAAAAATAAACAGGATGATTTTTTTCATATTGACAACGTTGATAAAGCTGTATTCCAGGCTTGTTCATGGAGGCATACGCTCTCAGTGGCAAACATACCAGTTAAAGCGAATATATCATCCTTTCAACAGGATCTTTATTTCCACGGCCAGTTTCTCTTCCATATCAGGTCATTTCGGCCATAATCGAGTAGTATTCATGCGGAATTATGCTGAAAGGAGAAAAGATATGGTTGACACTTGTGAAAATAATTTACATTTTTGTCAATTATTTTTTGTATATTTACATATGTTTAAATCAAAGACCAATGATACTGGAAGATACATCGAGCGGAGAGAAATTCGAGGCGGTTATAGAGCCCCTAACCCTCAATGATTTCAAGATCGTCAAAAAAGACAAAACACGGTTTGATTCTTTTAACTGGAACGTATATAAGAATAAGGAAGTGTATAAGCTCAGACTCGCTACGGATGAAACCATTTTAGGGCTCATGTGCCTGGTAGATCATCCAGGCGAGGGAATAGACGCCGTAGAGATCGAGCTGCTGGAAGTAAGTGCAGACAACCGGCATCGGAAAAAGAAGCTGGCCCATATCGCCGGATGCCTGATTACCTTTGCCTGCCGGGAATCATTCAAACGCGGCTACGATGGATGGGCATTCCTGATCCCTAAAACCTATCTGTTAGATCATTATCCGGCAAAATATGGTTTTACCCATGTGCCCCTGATAACTCCGGGCAGACCCGAGGGATTCATGGAATTAAGCACCGGCAGCTCACTCAGGCTGATCAAAAGATATTTAGATTAGGACCAGCAAAATCGTAAATCGTTACTAGTATGAAATCGTTAAAAAAAATCGAGAAGGAGTACACTCCCGAAGAAATCGCGGAATCCTTTGTTTTCCCTGGCCCCCAAGCCCCAAAGGATCGGGAAGCGCTACTTGAAGCATTCCGGAAACACAGGAAAAAAGTCTCGGACAAGCAGTCCGAGAGAACGAAACTCATTTCGCAGTTACTTCAATTAAAATTCCTGATCGAAGATTATATAAAGACCGATAAGTTCAACAAGGATTATTCTTTCGGATATTTCCTGAAAGAATACATTACCCGCCTGGAAAAGAAAAACAACCAATTCGCCGCTGAAATAAATGTCGATCCCGCCGAATTAAGCCAGGTGATCAATAAACACCGACGGCCAACGGAAAAACTCATTTTCAGACTGGAAATACATTCCAACAGGAACTTTCCCGCTCTAATGTGGTTTAAAGTGCTTGAAAAAGATCGGGCATATGAATTGAAGCATAACAGGGAGATCATCGACAGCGAGAAGAAAAATGTAAAGGAAAAACTCGAATTCTCATTATAACAACGAGACAATAAGAAATAAATTGGTCTTGTTGAAGGTAAGTCTTTTATAATTTATCGGAGGCGGGTACGATTCGGGCGGAGAGGTCGGGATCAGGCATATTCCTGTCGAATGGGAACATGGGTCGCCGGATCCTTTTATAGGGCAGCCGTTCCAGGTTCTGGTCGACGCCTCCCGGTGTGAGCGCGAGGATCCAGTCCGCCTTCATAGCATACAGTTCCGGTTCCAGGTAACCGATCTTTACGATCACGATATCGGATTTACGGGGGTTAAGGCCCAGCCGGGTAAAATCGATTTCCTTGTGGTAGGGCTTGCGTTTTTGGGTGACGATGACATGGACACTTCCAACGCGAACGGCTACTTCCACTTCGGCATCCTTATCTCCTTTTTCGATGGATTCCACGGTTCCTGCGATCCGGACAGGAGGAGCGAAGCGGGCATCTACTTTGGCGCCGGCGTATCCGTCTACCTGACCACCTACCCCGGCGGCTATCGCCTGCTTCACCAGATCAGGGCCGGGAATGGAGGCATAAATAAGAGAGGGCCCCTGGGCCGATCTGAATTCGGGGCGGGCCAGTATTTCGCGTAATGTCCAGGTTACGTCACCGGCGCCTCCGGCCGTGGGGTTATCGCCGGAGTCGCTGATAAAGAAAGGATGTTTGCGGCTTGCGAGCGCACTGTCGAGGGATTCCTGCAAGGTACCTGTTGGCGCTACGAAGGCATATCCGGACCGGGCGTCCCAAAAGCGATGGGCCAGCTGCTCCGCCGTCTGCATTACGATCTCCTTATCATCGCCGGTGACCATCACGACGGCCTGATTGCGCGGCTCGTCAGCCCAGGCATAGCCAACCCAGATAGCTGCATCGATAATGCCTTGCTGTGCGGCGGCGGGCGCAACCGCTTTATAAACACTTTTTGCCGGTTCTATTCTCGTACTTGTTTTCTCACCGGGCAATAAGATGGGGATCGGGATCCAGGCTTTATAAGCCGGCTTGCCTTTGCCGCTCACGATTCTGTCTACCAGGTTCTTCACGGCACGTTGTTTTGTCTCCATAGCATCTTCATGGGGCGCCATGCGGTAACAGGTGATCAGATCCGTATTTTCCGCCAGCCGCCAGGAGACATTGCCATGCAGGTCCATGGAGGTGGAGATGATCGTTGTTTTCCCCACTACTTTCCGGATCCGTATGATAAAGTCTCCTTCGGGGTCGTCTAATCCCACCACGCTCATCGCTCCATGGATATCGAAAAAAAGGCCATCATAGGGGCCGTTCTTTCTGAGTGAATCGAGGGTCTGGTTCACCAGGGATTCATAGGCTTCCCGGGTAACGGCGCCTCCCGGCAGTGAGCGACCGACCAGGGCAGGGATCCAAACCGCCTGATGCCGGAGCGGTGAATCAGCGGATAAGAACGGGTACATAGAGAATATATCTGCGCCTGCCCTGGCATGAAAGGCGGCTTCGTCTGTAAGCGCCGGGGAGAAGGTGCTCGATTCTATGGACAGGCCAGCAATGGCAATGCGGGGGGTGGGTGCGTAAGGGCTTGCTATTGCGAAGGGGCCCAGGACGCCCGATAAAATCAGCAGAAGGAAGAGTTGTCTCATGTGGAAAAATTTGGTCCTTAAAATTAAGGCATTCCCGACGAAATTGAAATCCATGTTAAGAATGTATTATAATCCCGAGCAGGATTGTATGATCGGGGTTTTCTTTGTACCTTATAGGTAGCCCTTCACCAAAACTTATCCCATGCTGTTATACGATCCCGCCATCGATGAGGTCTTACGGGCAAAGCCCGGCACCACGAATACGCCTTCCGGGAAAAGCATTCCTTACCCTTTTCCTTCTCCGGCAGACTGGAGGGACCACTGGATCTATTTCCTGTTAGTGGACCGGTTTAACAATCCCGTTGCGGCTCCGGCGCCTCCCGGCAGTCCTGTCAATACTTACCAGGGAGGGAATTTCGCCGGCATCCAGGCTCAGCTGCCTTACCTGCAGGAGCTGGGGGTCACTGCCATCTGGATCTCGCCGGTGCTGATCAATCCCCAGTGGTTCACCGATTATTGGGGAGGCTACGGGATCTTCGATTTTATGCGGATAGAGCCCCGGTTCTGCAGCGATCCCGATGCTGCGCGGCTGGACGCTACGGTCGGGGATAGGGAATTCAGGCAGCTGGCAGATGAGGCCCATGCGCTGGGAATCCATATCATCCTCGACATCGTCCTGAATCATGCGGGGGATCTCTTCAACTATGAAGGAATGCAGGATGCCGCTCCCTGGAATAATGCAGGCGAGTATACGGTTTACTGGAGGAATGAGGACGGGGTACCGCAAGGCAACTGGAATGAAGTGGAGAACATTCCGCATCTCTCACCGCTGGAGGGAGTATGGCCGCAGGAAATACAGCACAATAAATACTTCCGCCGCAGAGGCGATGTGGGGGGCAGCGGAGATCTTACAAAGGGTGATTTTTCGCGATTGAAAGAAATGGTGACGGAATACCAGGATCCTGTCACGAAGCAATTTCCTGTCCGGGATATTCTCATCCGGGCCTATCAATATCTCATCGCCAAATTCGACCTGGATGGCTACCGGATAGACACGCTGCAATATATAGAAGTGGATTTTTCCCGTGTCTTCGGCAATGCCATGCGGGAGTATGCGCAATCGATCGGGAAGAAGAATTTTTTCACATTCGGCGAGGTGTGGAATGACGATGATGAAATGCAGATAGCGCAGTTCATCGGCCGCAATACGGAGAAGGACGGAGATTTCGTGGGGGTGGATGCCGCGATCGACTTCCCCATGCGCAAAAGGCTCTTCAGCGTCTGTAAGGGGACCGGTTCCCCGGCGGAGCTGGCGGAGCATTTCGATATGCGGCGGGAGCTGCTGAAGACTATCGTCAGCTCGCATGGCGATGCCAGTAAATATTATGTCACTTTCCTGGATAACCACGATGTGAATGGGCGCTTCCATGATCCGGCGAGTCCGGGGCGAACGCGGATCGCCTTTACCTGTCTGATAGCCATGCAGGGCATCAGCTGCTTATACTATGGAACGGAACAGGGATTGTCCGGGCAAGGGGACCGGCGGGAATATGTGCGGCAGGCCTTATGGGGAACGCCGGGGATTTTTAATACGGGCAGCGAATGGTATCTTTTCATCCGGGAGCTGTCGCTGGTCTATGCAGCCAACCCGGCCCTGCGTTATGGCCGTCAGTATTTCCGGCCTTGCAGCGGGAATGGCGTCGATTTCGGTTACTCCCCTTACCAGGGAGGGATACTGGCTTTTTCCCGCATCCTGAATACGACTGAATTGCTCGTGGTGGCCAATACCGCGACGGACCAGACCATTACCGTGCAGGTGGTGGTCGATTATAACCTGCATGACGCCGGTAAACCCTGGACGGTTGTTTTCCCGGCGGGTTATGCCGGGCCGGCGCCGGGCCCCACTACCCTTTCCGGCCCGTATAAGACGGTGTCTTTGACGCTGGCGCCGATGGGATATGTGATTCTGGGATAATCGTTATCTTTAAGGAGATGCCGGGCGACACCCTCCATATCAACAATAAAGCAAACAGGCAAAATACCTTTGACGCCATTGTTATCGGCTCGGGGATCAGTGGTGGCTGGGCTGCCAAAGAGCTGTGCGGGCGGGGGCTGAAAACACTGGTGCTCGAAAGAGGACGGAATGTGGTGCATCTAAAGGATTATCCTACGGCCACCATGAATCCCTGGGAATTCCCGCATCGTGGTGAAATGACCCGGCAATTTATGGACGAGAATCCCCTCATCACCAAGGCGGCCGGTTTTGGAGAGGATACGGCGCATTTCTTTATAAAAGACAAGGATCATCCCTATGAGCAGGAAAAGCCTTTTGACTGGATCCGCGGGTACCAGGTGGGTGGGAAATCACTGATATGGGGGCGGGCCTGTCCCCGCTGGAGCCCTTTTGAATTCACGGCTCCTGCAAGATATGGGTATGGTATAGAATGGCCTATCGGATATGAGGACATAGCGCCCTGGTATTCGCGGGTGGAGCTATTTGCAGGGATCTGCGGAAACAGGGATGGGCTGGAAGCCATGCCGGACGGGGAATACCTCCCGCCCTTTGCATTCAACTGCGTGGAGAAGGATCTGCAGCAGAAAATACGGGCAAAATACAAGGACCGCTTCATGATACAAGGACGCTGGGCGCAGCTGACGGAGGCCCGGGATATTCATCTGCAACAGGGAAGGGCCCAATGTCAGGCAAGGGACCTGTGTATGCGCGGCTGTCCGTTCGGAGGATACTTCAGTTCTGTATCGTCTACCCTGCCCTGGGCACAAAAGACCGGCAACCTTACCCTCCGGCCATTTTCCGTGGTCCATTCCATTATTTATGATGAACGAAAAGGGAAAGCCACCGGCGTAAGGGTCATCGATGCGAATACCAAAGAGATCACGGAATACTTTGCCCGCATCCTGTTCCTGAATGCATCCACCCTGAACAGTAATCTGATTTTACTGAATTCTGTCTCCCGCCGTTATCCCGATGGTTTTGGCAATGACAATGGCCTGCTGGGAAAATATATCTGTTTTCAGAATTATCGCGGCTCTCTGGGCGGGACCATCGACGGATACGAAGACAAGTATTATTATGGACGCAGGCCGGCTGAGTCCATGATGGCCAATTTCAGGAACCTGCATAAGCAGGATACGGATTTTGTGGGCGGGTATATGGCTTTCATGGGGGCCTCCCGGCCGAGGGGGTCAGCGGAAACGGCAGGGCCTATCGGAGCAACTTATAAAGAGGCTTTGTCGCAACCCGGGGGTTGGAATATGTATATGTATATGCAGGGTGAGACGATCCCGAAAAAAACAAACCAGGTATCTTTAAGCAAGAATAAGAAAGATCCCTGGGGTATTCCCTTACTGGTGACGGATGTCAGCTATGATGACAATGATGAAAAATTACTCAGGGATTTTTTAATGCAGGGTTCAGAGATGCTGGACAATATCGGGGTAAAAAATATTACCCAATACGATAATCACTGGGCGCCGGGAAGGGATATCCATGAAATGGGGGGCTGCCGGATGGGAAAGGACCCCAAAACTTCCCTGCTCAATAAGTGGAACCAGTTACATAGCTGTCCCAATGTATTTGTAACGGACGGGGCCTGTATGACCAGCACGGCCAATCAAAGCCCTTCGATCCTTTATATGGCGCTGACGGCGAGGGCAGCCAATTATGCCGTGGAAGAGCTTAGGAAAGGCAATTTATAGGCACAAAATAGCGTTTTAAGGGCAAGATCATCTACGACCTATGAAACACCGAACAAGAAAAATCCTGCTCCGTTTTATCGTGTTACCTGTTATTTCGCTGCTGCTGCTGGTTGTTATTGCGGCAGCCATTTTATATTCCCAGCAACAGCGTCTCGTAGAGCTGGCGGTAAAGGAACTGAATAAAAAGTTGCCGGGCAAGCTGGCCATTGCCGGCAGCGAACTCTCCGTTTTCCAGAACCTCCCTTATATTTCCATTCGTCTGCGGCAGGTGCAATTTTATGACAGCAAGCTGGCAACGGCAAAGCCCATCTGTGAGGTGGAACATCTATATGTGGGGTTCAGCCTGCCGGACCTGCTGAAGCAGCAATACCATGTGAAGGCGATCGCTTTGAAAGACGGGCATCTCGACCTGGTGCAGGATAAGGATGGCAAGCTGAATATCGTGGAGGCAAGCCGGATCAACGGAGATAGCACGAAGGCAAAAGATACCTCGTCTACGGCGCTGGACCTGGATGTGAAGAAAGTGGTGCTGAAGAACATGCGTCTTTCTTTCCTGGATGAACAGAGCGGGCAGCAGGTGGTATCCCAGATCGAGCGGATACAGTCTTCTCTTCGCAATGACAGCCAGCAGATCGTTGCCGACCTGCAGGGCAAAATGCTTGTCGACTATACGCATCCCGGCGACACGTCGCTATTCCGTCATAAGCACCTGGAGACGGCTATACAGTTTTCTTATGATAAGCCTGCCCAGGTGCTGAAGCTGCCGGAGGGCCGGCTGAAGCTGGAAGAGGCTGTTTTCAATATCACCGGAACGGCGGACCTGCTGCATGACAATACAGTGGATTTCAGGGTCACGGGCGATAAGCCGGATCTCGGGCAATTATTGTCCTTTGCCCCGCCGGCCGTAACAAAGGAATTGAAACATTTCCGTTATGACGGGCGCCTCGACTTCGACGGAACGGTGAAGGGGAAATTGAAAGGGGGGCAGCAGCCGCAGATAGAGCTGTCCTTCTCCTGCGCCAATGCCTGGCTGCATAACAAGGAAGCCAATAAGAAACTGGATTCGCTGGCCTTTAAGGGCTATTATACCAATGGGAAAGAACACAACTTACATACTTCGGAGCTACGTATCCTGGATATGAAGGCGAGACCGGGCGAGGGTGTTTTCAGGGGGAACTTCATCCTGCGGGATTTTACGGACCCGAAAATATTGATGCAGGTGAATTCGGAGCTGGAGCTGGCCTTTGTAGGCGCATTTCTGGGTATCCGGGATTTGCAGCGGGTAACGGGTCATATCAGCCTGAAAATGGATTTTAAAGACATGGTAGATCTCAGTCTGCCGGAGCAATCGATGGGCAAGCTGACGCAGGGTATCCAAAGTGAGCTTACCGTACGGGACCTTACATTCCGGGTCCCGGACTATCCGTATTTGATCAGACATCTCGACCTGCATGCCGCGATGAAGGATGGCGCCGTAAAGCTGGATTCATTGTCCTGTGATATCGGCAATTCCGATTTCCATTTGGATGGGTCGCTGAGTGACCTGCCGGCGCTCTTTCATCACCAGGAGAAGCCGGTGCAGATGACCCTGAACATGCATAGCCATAAAATGATCCTGAAAGAGCTGCTGGCCTTTGACACAGCCCGGAGCGGCAGGTCCGATGAAGAAATATATGGTTTTAACATAGGGTTGTCACTGGAGACCTCCGTGAATGAGCTGCGGCATCCCAAACCCCTGCCCAAAGGAAAGTTCATGATCCGGAACCTGTATGCGGCCTTTTCACATTACCCCCATGCGTTTCACGATTTTGGCGCGGAGCTGACGATCGGGGACACCACGCTGCTGCTGAAGAATCTTGCCGGTCAGATAGACAGCAGCGACCTGCGTTTCAGCGGTCGCGTGAATAACTATGCGTTATGGTTCGATAAAGTGATGAAAGGCAGCACACAAATAGCTTTTGACCTGAAATCGCAGCGGCTGGCGATGAATGATCTGCTGGGGAAGTATAGCCGGCAGTATGTGCCCAAAGATTACCACCACGAGGTCGCAACCAACCTCTGGCTGCGTTCGAAGATATACCTGGAGTATGATACGGGTTTCCATTTTGCCAATATCAAGATCGCCAATATTTCGGGTGAGCTCAGGCAGCATGCTTTCCGGGTGGACAGCCTTAGCGGTAATGTAAAGATCGGCGCCGACCAATATGTAAAGATAGATACGCTGAAAGGGAAGATCGGCAACAGTGATTTTGATATCAGCCTGCGTTTGTATGCCGGAAAGGATACGGTGAGAAGGAAAAAGGCGAATTATCTGCGGTTCTCCTCCCAGCTGCTGGATGTGGACCAGCTGACGAATTACCGGTTGACAGCGGAAGAGGAAGCCACTCCGGATACGTCGGCGGCTGCCATGGGGTCCCCCCTTACGACGCCGGCAAAGCCCTCTGCTCATGCACAGGCGTTCAATATTTTCCAGATCCCGTTCATCGATTTCAAGGCGACAGTGGACATCGGCAAAATAAAATACCGCCATCTGTGGCTGAAGAACTTCTATACGAACGTGCGTATGCAGCAGAACCAGCAATTGTACCTGGATACCTTGACGATGGGAGTGGCGGAAGGGAAAATTAGTGCCCAGGCGCATTTTAACGGCAGTGATCCGGAAAAGATCTATCTGCAGAGCAGGATACAGGTGCAGGATGTGAACATCGAGAAGATGATGCTGAAGCTGGACTATTTCGGGCAGGATTATACGATCAACAAGAATATAAAGGGCCGGTTGAGCGGGGAGATCAAAAGTTATGTACAGGTGCATCCCGATCTGACGCCGCTGCTGGATCATTCCGAGGCGGAGTTGGATGTGGCGATTTACAATGGGCAGCTGGTGAATTTTGCCCCGATGCAGGCGGTGGCCTCATATTTCAAGGATAAGAATATGAACATCGTTCGATTCGACACCTTACAGGACAAGCTGACGTTTAAGGATGGGGCTTTATCCATTCCGGCTATGAATATCAATTCTTCCCTGGGTTTTATGGAGATTTCCGGCAAGCAGTCGCTGGATATGAAAATGGAGTATTATCTCCGTATCCCTTTGAAAATGGTGACACAAGTAGGCTTCCGGATGTTGTTCGGCAAGAAAAAGGAGGAGGTGGATCCGGACCAGGTGGATGCGATAGAATACCGGGATAAGGATAAGAAAGTTCGTTTTATGAACCTGAAGATTACCGGTACGCCTGACGCATATAAAGTAGGGCTGGGCAAGGCTGCCAAGAGCGCGGGTTGATTTTACCCTTTTTGCCGTAATTTTGGCGCTGCCATGAATAAAAGAAAAACGTTTGTAATC
>Ga0179596_10000049_pt1 | contig 141712 bp, 133 predicted proteins | sample CZODoug1_1_08_16_FD_155494 | JGI IMG/M metagenome (GOLD analysis project Ga0179596, IMG submission 155494) | Vadose zone soil fungal communities from Angelo Coast Range Reserve, California, USA - CZODoug1_1_08_16fungal (Illumina Assembly) | ecosystem: Environmental > Terrestrial > Soil >... | reverse complement strand
ACGCCGGTGCATGTCGACGAGGAATACGCCAAGACGACGCCGTTCGGCACTCGCGTGGCGCACGGATTGTTCGGCCTGTCGCTGGCCGATGGCCTCAAGACCCGCGCCGACTATCGCTTCCTGCCCGGAATGTCGCTGGGTTGGACCTGGGATTTCAAGCTGCCGATCAAGCTCGGCGACACCGTGCATGTGAAGTTCCGCGTGGGCTCCATGCGCGCCACCAAGCGCGAGGGCTGGGGCATCGTGGTGCTGCCGTCCGAGCTGATCAACCAGCACGGCGAGGTCGTCCAGCTCGGCGAACATCGTTTGATGATCCCGATGCGTCCCAAGGCGGGGTCTGTCGCATGAGCCGGCAGGCCCTGCCGCTCACCGGCATCCGCGTCATCGACTACAGCCACTTCCTGGCAGGCCCGTTCATGGGCCGCTGCATGGCCGCTCTTGGTGCCGAGGTGATCAAGGTGGAGCGTCCGAAATCCGGCGATGCCGGGCGGGCGCATCCGCATTTCAAGGACGGACAGTCCGGCTATTTCCTGCAGCAGAACATGGGCAAGCAAGGCCTGTGCATCGATATGCGCGATAAGCGCGGCCTGGAGATGATGCACAAGCTTGTCGATACCGCCGACGTGTTCATCGAGAATTATCGGCCGGGCGCGCTCGACCGTCTTGGCCTGGGCTACACGGCGCTGTCGGCGCGCAACCCGAAGCTGATCTATTGCTCGGTGTCCGCCTACGGCCATACCGGCCCGTACGCCGATCGCCCAGGCTTTGGACTGATTGCCGAGGCGATGTCGGGGGCGATGGCGCAAGTGGGCACGCCGGGCGAGCCGCCGCCGCTGCTGCGCATGCCGCTCGCGGACATGTACACCGGTATCCACGGCGTGGCGGCAATCAACGCGGCCCTGTTGGGCCGGATCAACAGCGGTCTCGGCCAGCACATCGATCTTGCTTTGTATGACTGCATGATCTCGATGCACGACTACGCGGTGCAGCGCTATTTCATGAGCGAAGGCACGGTGATGCCGCAGCAGACAGGCAGCGCGCAGCCGGACTCGACCGTCTACGGCGTGTTCGAGGCCAAGGGCGGCTATCTGGTGATCGCCGCCCAGGTCGACGACGCCTGGCGCCGCCTCGCCCAGCTGATCGGCGGTGACGCGCTGGCCGCGGACGACCGCTTCGCAAAACCCGCGGCGCGCAATGCGAACTACGCAATCGCGATGGACATCGTCCGCAGCTGGACGCTCGCCCAGCCCTCACGCGACGCCTGCCTCGAAGCGCTCGACGCCGCCGGCGTGCCGTCCGCCCCGGTGCAGAACATCGATGAGGTGGTCCGTGATCCGCAGGTCCTCGCACGCGGCATGCTGGTGGAGCAGACCCATCCGGTGCTCGGCAAGGTCACGCTGCCCAACCTGCCGTTCCACTTCTCCGGCTGCGACACCACCATCCGCACCCCGGCACCGCTGATGGGACAGGACAATCGCCGCATCGCCGAAGCCCTTGGCCTCACCGCCACGCAGATCGATGCGATGGTGAAAGATGGCGTGCTCTACGCGGAAGACGCCGCGGGAGACAAAACATGACGGACAAATACGCCGTCATCGGCAACCCGATCGGCTTCACCAAGTCGCCGATGATCCAGTCGGCGTTCGCAGGCCAGTTCGGCCACGCTATCGAATATACAGCCATCCTGGGCGAACTCGGCGGGTTCGCCGCACGCATCGACCAGTTCCGGGCCGAGGGTGCGCGCGGGCTCAACATCACCGCTCCCTTCAAGCTCGACGCCTTTGCCTATGCCACCGACCTGTCCGAGCGCGCGCGGCGTGCCGGCGCGGTCAATGCACTGAAGTTCGAAGACGGGCGCGTGTTCGCCGAAAATTTCGACGGCGTCGGGCTGACGCGGGACATCACCGTCAATCTCGGCGTGCCGATGCGCGGCAAGCGCGTCTTGTTGCTCGGCGCGGGCGGGGCGGCGCGCGGGGCGCTCCTGCCGTTCCTGGCGGAAGAGCCGGCGGAGCTGGTGCTGGTCAACCGCACGGTGGCCAAGGCCGCCAAACTCGGCGCCGAATTCGCCGGTGCCGGCAACTTGGTCGTCTGCGGCTATGCCGAGCTGACCGACATCACCGGACGGTTCGACCTCGTTGTCAACGCGACCTCCGCCAGCCTGCGGACCGAGCTGCCGCCGGTGCCCGCGAACGCGTTCCAGGGTGCCGCCGTCGCCTACGAGCTGGCCTATGGCAAGGGCCTGACCCCCTTCCTCCAGGCCGCCCGGGCCGCCGGCGTGCCGCAGCTTGCCGATGGCGTGGGCATGCTGGTGGAGCAGGCGGCGGAGGCGTTCACCTGGTGGCGTGGCGTTCGGCCGCAGACTGCGTCATTGATTGCACAACTGACCGTCCCGCTCAGCTGACCGTCGGCGGGCGTCCAAGAAACAAAGACAATGCAGGGTTCCGAACCTGCGGGGGGAGGAGGGCGTAAATGGGCTACCAGATGGATTTTTCCGTGGTGTTCGCGGCGTTTCCCCAGCTGCTCTGGGGCTGCCTCGGCACGCTGGGCCTGGCCCTCGCCGGCATGAGTCTGGCAATGCTCATCGGCGTCGTGGGGGTGGTGACGCGCCAGTCGACCATCGCCTGGCTCCGCCGCCTGACGATCGCCTTCATCGAGATCATCCGCAACACACCGTTTCTGGTGCAGATCTTCTTCCTCTATTTCGCCCTGCCGGCACTCGGCCTGCGGCTCAACCCGACGGTGACGGCGATCATCGCCCTGGGCCTCAACGGCGGCGCCTATGCCATCGAGATCATCCGCGGCGGCGTGCAGTCGATCCACAAGGGCCAGGTCGAGGCCGGCCTGGCACTCGGCCTGCGCAAGGCGCAGGTGTTCCAGTTCATCGTGCTCAAGCCTGCCTTGAGGGCGATCTACCCGTCGCTGACGGGCCAGTTCATCATGCTGACCCTGACATCGAGCATCTGCACCTCGGTCGCCGCCTACGAGCTGACGTCGGTGGCGCAACGGATCGAGAGCGACACGTTTCGCAGCTTCGAGGTCTATTTCACGGTCACGCTGATGTACCTGGCGATTTCGTGGATGCTGATGACCGCGTTCGCCGCGATCTCACGCCAGTATTTCAACTATCCAACGCGCTGAGGAGCCGAACATGGACGTCGTCTTCGGCTTCAAGGAGTTCGTCTTCCTGCTCATCGGCCTGAAATGGACGGTGCTGCTCTCGCTGATCGCGTTCACCGGCGGCGGGATCGTCGGCCTGCTGGTCGCCCTCGCACGTACGGCGCGGAGCACGGCGCTACGGCGGTCGATGATCCTCTACATCGCCGTGTTTCAGGGCACGCCCCTACTGATGCAGCTCTTCGTGGTGTATTACGGGCTCGGCCTTGTCGGCATCCAGCTGCCCGCCTGGGTGGCGGTGGCGATCGCCTTCACGCTGAATGCCAGCGCTTTCCTCGGCGACATCTGGCGCGGCGCGATCGAGGCGTTGCCACGCGGCCAGACCGACGCCGCCACGGCCCTCGGCCTGCCGATGTTGTCTCAGCTGCGCGACGTGATCCTGCCGCAAGCACTGCGCATCGCCCAGCCGGCGACGGTCGGCTACATGGTGCAGCTCATCAAGGGCACCTCGCTCGCCGCCATCGTCGGCTTTATCGAGCTCGCCCGGGCCGGGCAGATCGTCTCCAGCCAGACCTTCGCACCGATCCTCGTCTTCGGCGTGGTGGGTGCCATCTACTTCGCCCTTTGCTGGCCACTGTCGCTCTACAGCGCCCGTCTCGAGGCGAAGTTCGCCGCCGCGCGATGAACTTGAGTGTCTTCGTCGATCCAACCACCAAGCAACAAAGGAAACCGTCCATGACCGACATATTCAGCCTCTCGCGCCGCACTCTGCTGGGCGCCGGCGCGCTCGCCCTCGGCGCCAGCCTGCTGCCCCGCCTGGCCGCGGCCCAGAGCGTCGCCACCATCAAGAGTCGCGGCAAAGTGCTGATCGGCATCCAAGGCGACAATCCCCCCTGGGGCTTCGTCAACACCAGCGGCGCGTCCGACGGCTTCGACGCCGCGATCGGCACGGCGTTCTCGAAGTATCTCGGCGTGGGCGTGGAATTCGTGCCGCTCGCCGTGGTGAACCGCATCCCCGCGCTCACCACCGGGCGCGTGGACATCCTGTTCGCGACGATGGCAATGCTGCCGGAACGCGCCAAGGCGGTGCAGTTCTCCAAGCCATATGTCGCCAACATCATCTCGCTGGTCGCGGCGAAATCGACCAGCGTCAAGACCAACGCCGACATGAAGAACATCGTCATCGGCGTGCCGCGCGCCAGCTCGCAGGACGCGCAGATCACCACCAACGCGCCGGCGGGCACCACCATCCGCCGTTACGATGACGACGCGGCCACGATCCAGGCGCTGCTCTCCGGCCAAGTGGAAGCCGTCGGCGGCAACATGTTCTATGTCGATCGGCTGAACCAGGCGAAGCCGGGCACATTCGAGAACAAGCTCGAATTCACCCGCCTCTACAACGGCGCCTGCACCCGCCTGGGCGACAAGGAGCTGAACGCGGCCGCCAACAGCTTCATCGATCAGATCAGGACCGATGGCGTGCTGAAATCCGCCTACACGACCTGGATGAAGCAGGAACCGCCGGCGAGCTTCCCCGATGCCATCGAAGGCGTTCCGTTCGTCGTCGCCTGATAGAAGGGAAGTTCCCATGACGACCACATCCGCCGCTGATATCTCGACCGAGCAGCCGCTGATCCTGATGGAGGCGGTGGAGAAGTGGTACGTGAATTTCCAGGCGTTGAAATCGATCAACCTGTCGGTCCGCAAAGGCGAGAAGATCGTGCTTTGCGGGCCGTCGGGCTCCGGCAAATCCACGCTCATCCGCTGCATCAACCACCTCGAATCCTACCAGAAAGGGAGGATCGTGGTGGACGGTGTGGCCGTGACCGACAACCCGAAGGCGATCGACATCGTCCGGCAGGAAGTCGGCATGGTGTTCCAAAGCTTCAACCTGTTCCCGCACATGACGGTGCTGCGCAACTGCATGCTCGCTCCCATGCGGGTGCGCGGCACCAGCAAGGAGGAGGCGGAGGCGACAGCGCGTCGCTATCTGGGCCGCGTGCATATCGGCGACCAGGCCGACAAATTCCCAGCCCAGCTCTCCGGCGGCCAGCAGCAGCGTGTGGCGATCGCGCGCGCGCTGTGCATGCAGCCGAAGGTGATGCTGTTCGACGAGCCGACGTCGGCGCTCGATCCCGAGATGGTCAAGGAAGTTCTCGACACCATGATCGGCCTCGCCCAGGACGGCATGACGATGATCTGCGTCACCCACGAAATGGGCTTCGCCCGGCAGGTGGCCGATCGAGTAATCTTCATGGCCGAGGGCGAGATCCTCGAGGAGGCGCAGCCCGAGACCTTCTTCCGCACGCCGCAGCATCCGCGTGCACGCACATTCCTCGGTGAGATTCTCGCCCATCACTGATGGGAATAAGCTGTCGGCAAATACGCGACATGCCCGGGCCGAAGGGCCCGGAGGTCGAGCCGCTCTATGCCAAGGGTGCCGCCTGGCTGGCAGGCGGACCCATCTGACCCCTCTTTCGCAACAAGGATCCACCGTGACCCAGAAAGCCACCCTGATCGGCCTTATCGGCGCCGACATCCAGGGTTCCGCCGCACCCGAACTGCAGATGACCGAGGGGCAGACGCAGGGGCTGTGGTACGTCTACCGCCTCATCGACCTGACCAAGCTGGGCCTCGGCCCCGAAGCATTGCCGGAGCTTCTGCTGGCGGCCGAGCGCACCGGCTTTACCGGCCTCGCGATCACCCATCCCTGCAAGCAGGCGGTGATTCCGCATCTGACGGAGCTGTCGGACGATGCGCGTGCTCTCGGCGCCGTGAACACCGTCTTGCTGCGCGACGGCAAGCGGATCGGCCACAACACGGACTGGACCGGCTTTGCCGAGGCGTTCCGCCGCAACATGGATGGCGTGGCACGGGATCGCGTGGTGCAGCTCGGTGCCGGTGGCGCCGGGGCCGCCGTCGCCCATGCCGGGCTGACACTCGGCTATGGCGTTCTGGTGCTGTTCGACACCGATCCGACCCGCGCCGCCGCGGTCGCGGATCGGCTGAACGCCCATTTCGGCCCGGGCCGTGCCGTCGTCGGCACCGATCTGGCAGCCGAGGTCGCTTCCGCCAATGGTCTGGTCAACGCAACGCCGATCGGCATGGATGCGCATCCCGGCATGCCGTTGCCAGCGGAGTTGCTTCGCCCGGATCTGTGGGTGTCGGACGTGATCTATTTCCCGCGCGAGACCGAGCTGCTGCGCCGCGCCCGCGCCCTCGGCGCCCGCACCGATAATGGCGGCGGCATGAACATCTACCAGGGGGTCGCACAGTTCCGACTGTTCACCGGCGTCGAACCCGACGCGGACCGCATGGCCGAAAGCTTCGGCAGAATTAGGCCCCTTTGATCAGGCCGCTTTGACATGACGCTGTCTCGCTCGCCCATCTGAGTATGATGGATGCCAACCTCGCCGCCTTGTGAGAGTTGGCATACGCCGAGGCGCGGGCGGCGGCACCTCAGTAGAGCCCCGGCGTTCCGCCACCATCGACCGCGATCGCCGTGCCCTGGATGTGCCGCGCCGCGTCGCTTGCCAGGAACACCGCCAAAGCCGCGACATCCTCCGGCTGACCAAGGCGGCGCAGGCCTTCCTTGGCGATCTGGTCGGCACGCGCCTGCTCCGGCGTGACACCGGTCGCGGCGGCGCGCTGGTTGAAGATGGTCTGCACCCGCTCGGTCTCGGTCAGGCCCGGCAGGATGGAGTTGACGTTCACGCCGACCTGCTTGCCGATGCCTGACAGGCCCTTGCTGAAATTGGCCATCGCGGCGTTGACCGAGCCGCCGACAAGGAAGCCTGGGTCTGGCGTGCGGGCGGCACCGCCGATGATGTTGAGCACAACGCCCTGGGCCGCCACGAGCATCGGCCAGAACAGCCGGCTGAGGCGCACGGCGGAATAGAATTTCAGCGCGAACCCGTCTTGCCATTCCTCGTCCGGCTGCGTGACGAAATCTCCGGCGCGCGTGGCGCCGGCCGAGTTGGCCAGCACGTCGCAACGGCCGAACCTTGCATTCACGGCGCTGTGGACGCTCGTACACCCGGCAATGGTGCGAAGGTCGGCCGCGACCGTGAGCGGCGGTAGTGCCCCGCTCGCCGCAATGCGCGCCGCCGCTTCGGTCAGTCGTGCTTCGGAAGAAGCGGCGAGCACGGTCTGCGCACCTTGGAGTGCGAAGGCCTGCGCGATCGCAAACCCGATGCCCCGGCTTGAGCCGCTGACCACCACGACCTTGCCGTCGAATTGTTGTGTCATGAGAATCTGTATCCGTTGTTGGAGAGGACGTAGCCGTGTCAGGCCATCGTGAAGCTGATCTCGGGCAGGCCGGTGAACGTCGCCGTCACGGTCTGGCCCTTCCGTACCGGGGTCGGCAGCGAGAGCGAGCCCGTCAGCAGGCAGGTGCCGGCCGGCAGGTCGATGCCGCGGGCGTGCAGGTCGCTGAAGGTCTCCACCGCGATGTCCAGCGGTTCGCGGCGATAGGCGCCGGTGAAGATCTGGATCGGCGGGCTGTCGTCGATCCTCGCCAGGATCTCCATCGTGTTGCACGGCAGATCGCGCCAGGCGGCGACCGCGGGCCCGAGCACGGCAGCCCCGCCGGAGCCGTTGTCGGCGATCCCGTCGAACGTCGTGGCCCCGCGCTGTCCGGTGCCTGGCGCGTAACGGCTGGCGGCGAGCTCGAAGGCGAGATGAAAGGTGAGCATCTCCGCCAGCGTTTCGGCCGAAATCGGCCTGTTACCGCGCGGAAGCGCGCGGGTCAGCCGAACGGCGAATTCGCATTCGACCTTGACGCTCTTCAGCAGATCCGACGGGATCCGCGCGTGGCTGTCGAAGCAGCGATCCGCGAAGATGCGCCCGGGGATCGCCCCGTCATGGCCGTCGAACAGCTGCAGCGCAGGGGCGGTGGCGCCCACCTTCCAGCCGACCACCCGCGTGCCGAGCCGTTCGGCGATAAGGTCCTGCACCGTATAGGCCTCGGCACGTGTGAGCGCCCCGCGGCCCGATTGGGGCAGCGGGATCGTGCTTCCGGTGCGCCACGCGGCGGCCAAATCCGCGGCCAATTGCTCTAATCTCGGCATCACGTGCCTCGCCTTGTCGTTTGGGTTTTTGACAGCGGGATGTATCGCTCAGCGGTACATCATGTTCTCCCGCGTCACGATCTCGATCGGGATGCCGACATGTCCGGGCAGCGCCTGGCGCGTGCGCAGGCAGTCGAGTGCCAGGGTTGCGATACGCGTCATGTTCTGGTGGATGACCGCGTGGATCGTGCCGGAGAGCAGATAAGGCCTGGTGTCGGCATTGAAGTTGTGCGCGATCATCGCGATCGGTCGCTCCAGACCGGCATCGCGCACCGCGTCCGCCGCACCGGCGACGCCGGCGCCGACGCAGTAGATGCCGACGATGTCCGTATGCCCCGCGATGATCTCGCCGAGCCGCGCACGGGTCACCTTGTGCTTGTCGACGCCGGTGATCACTTCAAGGCATTCGAGTTCCGGCCGCTCGTTGCGCAAGTAGCTGCGAAAGCCGGCGTCGCGTTCCTCATGCGAGCGATAGAGCTGACCGGCCCAGACCACGGCGAGCTTGCCGGGGCCAGGACAGAGGCCGCCCATGAGAAATCCGGCCGTGCGCCCGGCGGCGCGGTTGTCGAGGCCGACATAGGCGAGGCGATCCGCGCCGGCGATGTCGGTCAGCACGGTCACGACGGGAATGCCGGCCTGGGCCAACGCATCGAATGCGTCCCGGACCAGCGCATGATCGAGCACCTGGACGATCACGCCGTCGCTGTCGTGGGCGATGCACCGCCGCAGCCGTGCCGCGAGCGCCGCGGGGTTCATCAGTTCGACGAAATCCACCTCTAACCGCAGCCCGTGCACGGCCCCGAGGTCGCCCAGCGCCTCGGCGAGGGCCTTCACGCTCTGCGCGCCGTCGCCGGCCAGGATGACATCGAACCTCGGTAGCGGGCCGTCCGCGATCCGCGCCGGCTGATCGATGCCGACGATAGAGCGGATCGCCTCCTCGACGCGCGTCACGGTCCGCTGGCGGACACCGCCACGCCCGTTGATGACACGATCGACCGTCGCCGTGCTGACGCCGGCCCGCGCGGCCACGTCCGCCACGCGCGGCTTGCGCGCGACGGCGGCGAGCAACTCCTGACGATCGGCTGGGACGGCACTTGTCATCGGCTGGCCTTATTGCGGCATATCCATCAAATGATGGATTTTAATCAAAAAATGAAGATCATGAGCGGACTATACCATCATTTTTTGATCTGAATAGATCATAAGGATTGACGAATTTGATGGTATCGCGTCAATTTCTGACTGGGACAATGCCGGCCCCGGTGATGCTGGCGCGCGTGACGATCCGCGGAGGATCACGCGAATGAAAATTTTCGACTGCTGAACAGTGGAGAGAGACGTGACCAAAATCCTGGCGCTGCATGGCATCAACCACAACATGTTCGGGATGCGTGACCCTGCCCAGTACGGCACCATAACGTTGCAGGACATCTACGCGAGCATCGAAGGCCTGGCGTCGGAACTTGGCGTCGAGGTCGAGAACTTCCAAACCAACGAGGAAGGCGCGATCTGCCTGAAGATCCATCAGGCCCAACTCGATGGCGTCGATGCGGTCATGATCAACGCCGGCGCCTGGACGCATTACAGCTACGGCCTACGCGACGCTCTGGCGATCTTCACCGGCCCGATCGTGGAACTGCACATGGCCAATCTGCACAAGCGCGAAGAATTCCGGCAGGTCTCGGTGATCGGCGCGGTGACGCAGGGGCAGATCGCCGGCTTCGGCGTCCATAGCTATCTGTTGGCGCTCCGCGCCTGCGTGGCGATGGTCGAAGACCGCAAATAGGCTGACGCCCGGTTCCGCCACACTCATTTTTCCAAGGATCGATGGGATGACGAACGCTTCCAGCAGTCCGGTGCGGCTCGCGGTGATGGGGGCCGGGCTGATCGGTAAAAGTCACATCGCCCATATCACCAGACGTCCCGAGGCATTCCTCGCCGCCATCGTCGATCCGATGCCCGCCGCGCGTGAGATGGCGGCGACGCAGGGAACGGCCTGGTATCCCAGCTTTTCGGAGATGCTTGGTGAGATGCGGCCTGAGGGCATCATCGTCGCCACACCGAACCAGATGCACGTGACGCACGGTCTCGATTGTATCGCCGCGGGCATTCCCACGCTTGTTGAAAAGCCGCTTGCCGATGAGGTGGCGGAGGCTGAGAAGCTTGTCACCGCAGCGGACAAGGCCGGCGTGCCGCTGCTCACCGGCCATCACCGTCGCCACAATCCACTCATCCAGAAGGCGAAGGAGGTGATCGACTCCGGCCGCCTGGGTCGGATCATGTCGGTGCAGGGCACCTGCTGGTTTTTCAAGCCGGACGACTACTTCGCTCTGCCCTGGCGCCGCCAGAAGGGTGCGGGACCGGTGTTCCTGAACCTCATCCACGATGTCGATCTGCTGCGCTATCTCTGCGGCGATGTGGTGGCGGTGCAGGCTGCGGAATCTCGGCCGATGCGCGGCAATGACGTGGAGGAGGTGGCGGTGATTCTCCTTCACTTCGCCTCCGGCGCCATCGGCACGGTCAACGTCTCAGACGCGATACAGTCACCATGGAGCTGGGAGTTCACCAGCGGGGAGAACCCGGCCTACACGCACACGCATGAGACCTGCTACAATATCGGTGGCACTGGAGGATCGCTCAGCATCCCCCAGCTCGATCTGTGGCGTCACCCAGCCAAAGCCGATTGGTGGACGCCGCTGGAACGTGAGCGCATCGGGGTGGTGCATGAAGACCCCTTGGGGCTCCAGATCGCCAACTTTTGTGGCGTGATCCGTGGGACCGCCCAGGCGGTGGTTCCGGCCAGCGAGGGGCTTAAGACTCTCAAAGTAATCGAAGCGGTTAAAAAGGCGGCCGCATCTGGTGGACTGGTTCGGTTGAGCTGATTATTGGGGGTGATTTCGCGGATTTTTTTGAAATTTCTTCGATTAACCCTATTCTATTCGCCTGTGATCAATGCCTTGCGGATTGATCGGAGGCGACTTTCAAGCATCTGACCCGCCACCTGCTTCGCGCACGGTGCTTCGCAGGATTGTTTCCCAAGTCGTGCGATGCGCTATCCGATCCAAGTCGCCTTCCCAGCCCAATCCCTTGAGTTCCGCGAATGCCTCGGGAAGGCCCTTCAGGCCGACATTTCGTCGGATATCTCAACGGTACGCCGCTCGCGCGCCGACCGCAGGATCGCGTCGCAGACCCGCAAGGTTCGCAGACCGTCGAACGGATCGATCTCCGGACTTTCGCCCGATCGGATCGCGTGAACGAAGTCATGCAGCGCCGACCCCACGCCGTATGTGAGCGGTTCGTTGGGGTTGGAATAGACGACGGGCTCGAAGCTTCCCGGCGCCAAGCGCCGATCCTTTTCCGTATCGACGCGGGCGAGATAATCCCGGGTCATGGTTTCCAAGGGCAGTTTCCGGCCGTCGGGCAGGACGATCTCCCCATCCTGCCAGGCGTGCCATACCCGGCTCTCCACCACGCCTTCGCTGGCCATGAAAAGGCGCCGGCTCCGCTCATGGGTGGTTTTGCTCTTCAGAAACGCGATGTGCGATACCATGCCGGATTGGAAGCGGAGGGTGGCGAGCGTCGTGGCCTCGACCTCGCCAACGCCACCCGGCCCAGGCTCAATCGACGTGTCGGCCGTTACGCTGACGATCCGACCGAACCAGTGGCGCTGAAGGTCGATCTCATGAACACCCAGTTCATGGATCTGATAGGAGCCACCTTTCGCAGGCTCCGTATACCACCGAGGTGCCGTGATCACCGTGCCGTCGACGTTGTAGGATTCGTCGAAGGACGCGGCTTTGTGCATCAGCATGGTTTGCGCCACGCCAAGCTCGCCGGATTCGAGAAGCGCCTTGAACGCGCGATTGCTTGGAATGCGCCGATAATTCTCGGCGACTGAAACGATGCGACGGCTCCTTATCGCGGCATCGCAAAGCAATCTGCCGGCTTCGACCGAAATGGCGAGCGGCTTCTCGACCATGACATGTTTGCCAGCTTCTAGCGCCTGAACGGCTATGCCATGGTGCAGCCAGGTCGGAAGCACGATGTCGACGGCGTCGATGCCGGGGCTGTCGAACAGCTGCTCCGTGGACGTGAAGACCCGAGGTCTTTCCGACCCGTCGCGCTCGATGAGCCCGGCAAGTTCATGAGCCTTTGCTTCGTTTTCGTCGCACACCGCCGTGAGCATGAGGCCGGAATAGCCTTTTCGGCGCATGTGCAGCGCCGCCAAGGCATGGCGAAGGCCCATGCCGCCGCAGCCGATGAGGGCAAGCCGAACTGGTTGTTGTGTCACATAGGCTCCTGGACAAACGCTGTGTAGCAAGCGGGACTAAACCGTGGGGAGGAGGCTCAAGCCCAGTACCACTCCGCTGCGTTCCAAGTATTCGAGTTGACGTTGACGTTGTTCCTGAAGCCCATCAACCCGGTTTTCGTCCCTTCGATCTGGACGCCCTGGAATAGGGGCAAAAAGGGCAGTTCGTCGCGGATGATGCTCTGCACCTCGACATAGGCGGCCTTCCGGGCGGTGGGCGTGGTATCGCGAATACCCTCGGCCAGCAGGGTATCGACCGTGGCGTTCTCGAATTGCGCGACGTTCGAGCCCGATCCGGCTTTCAGGGGGATCGAATGGCTGCCGAAGCGATGTGTCACATCGGGATCGGAGGCGATCGTGTAGGTCGTGTTCGTCATCAAGCTGTCGAATTTCGACTCGGCCCAGAACTTGTCCCATAGGACGGCCGCCGGCATGTTGTTGATCTTGAACGAGACGCCGATCTTGCCCCAATCCTGGACGAGAAGCTGCTGTGCCTGCTCGCGAATCTGATTGCCGGTGGTCGTCGAATTCGAGAATTCGAGCCGAAGCCCGTTCTTCGTCCGGATGCCGTCGGCGCCCAGCTGCCACCCGGCCTCATCCAGGATTTTCCGAGCCTTGTCCGGATCGTATTCGTGTGGCGGGAGGCCGCTGTTGAACGCCCAGTTTTCTTCCGGAAGATAGGATTCCGCGGATTTGGGCAGCCCATAATAGATCGCTTCGATGATCGACTTCTTGTCCATGCCATAATAGAGGGCCTGACGAACCATTTTGTCCTTCAGGCAGGGATGGGCAAGATTCAGCGTCAGGTTTTCGACCGACGCGCGCGGGCAGACATAGATGGTCCGGTCCTTGAGGGTCTTCGCCTCCGCGTAATGATCGGATGTGATGCCCTGCAGCCCGATATAGTCGATCTCGCCCGTCCGGAACTGGGTGAACATGACGTTCAGATCCGGGATGTATTTGAAGACGAGCCGTTCCAGGAACGGGCCCGATCCGAAATATCCCGTATTGGCGGTCAGCGTGACGTGATCGCCCGTCACGCGCTCGACCCATTTGAAGGGGCCCGTGCCGATGGGGGCCGTGTTGAACGACGCGGTGTTGGGATCCGGCGCCTGGCCTAGGATATGTTTGGGAACGACGAACATCCACGCCAGCATGGAGACATACGGCGCGAAGGGCTCGCTCATGCGCCAGCTGATCGTATGGGCATCCTCGATCACGATGTCGGTGACGAGCTTATGGCCCAACCGGCTGGGCACCCGGAAATTGGGGTTCTTGATCAGCTCGATCGTATACTTGACGTCCTCGGCGGTGAAGGGCGTGCCGTCGTGCCATGTGACATCGTCGCGCAGCTTCACCTTCCAAGAGAGGCCGTCGGTCGAGAGGCCGCCGTTTTCCAGCGAGGGCACCTCCCGCGCCAGGACGGGAAACGGCTTGCCGGCGGGATCGATGATCCAAAGTGTGCTGAACAGATTCCACCATATGCCCTGGTCGACCTCGTTGCCCGGCATCAGCGGATTGAAGACAGTCGGCTCCTGGGAATAGCCGACGATAGCCTGGCCACGGCGCGCTCTCGGCGTCGCCGTCTGCGCAACCGCGCCGGGGATCTCGGGACCCGCGACCAATGTCCCTATCGCCGCGGCGCCCCCGACGAGCACCAGACGGCGGGATAGGCGGTTGTTTGGACTATCGCTGGTCATGACGAGGCTCCTTTCACAACCCTGCGTGCGGCCGGCCCGACGCATGGTCCGCCGCCGCTTGCCCGATCAGCGTTCAATATATTGCTCATTTCGTCAAGGCCGCTACACTTTAGCTGGTGGGCCGCGACGTGGCGCGGGCGGTCTCGGCAGCCGGCGATTGCGGATGATCGTCAGGCAATATATTGAGGGGCTTGGGGCTTTTTGGGAAAATTGAAGCAGCAGATGTCGCAAAACGCCTTGAAGGACAGTCCCGGGAAAGATGGCCCCGGCGCGGACTCGCCGGTGGAGACGGGTTCCCGCGAGATCGGCTCCAAGCTTCGGACCCTGCGTCTTGAGCGCAAGCTATCGATCAGCGACCTTGCGATGAAGGCGGGCGTGTCGGCGGGCATCATCAGTCAGATCGAACGGGGGAAATCCAACCCGTCGATGAAGACGCTCCAGCGGATCCGCACGGCGCTCGGGGTCAGCCTTTGGGCCTTCCTGGATCATTCTCCATCCGAAACATCCCAGGATCCGGGCTTCGTCAGGCGCGCCTCGGATCGCCTGCGCATCGTTGTCGGGCAGAGCCAGCTCATCAAGGAGCTGCTCTCGCCGCACAACGACGAGAGCCTGCGCTTCATGATCATCACCATGCCGCCGAACAGTCAAACCGAGGAAGTCCTGATCGGGGAGGGCGAAAAAGGCGGCTTTATCCTCGATGGCGAGGTCGAGCTGACTGTCGCGGGCCGAGCTGCCACCCTTGCCAAGGGCGATAGCTTTCAGTTTCGCAGCCATCAGTCGCATCAAATGGCCAATAACACCGCCTCCTCGGCCCAAGTTTTGTGGATCATGAGCTTGGTTGGGCCTCACCTGTGACGTCCGCGCGCCAAAGCACGCGCGCCATGACCGGCACCGGCGCGTAAATTGCTTTCCTTCAGCCGGTGCCGCCGCGAGGCGATCCGCCGAACGGCATCCTCACTCTGTTGACAGCGCGGTCGGGCGGATCATACCATTCAATATATTGAATGGTGGCGTGCGCCGGTGCTCTACCCGGATGGCGTTGGATCAAAAGGGGACAGGCAATGGGTAGATCATTTTCCACATCCTCGGTCGGATTGCGGCGGCGCGAGGCGCTCCTGCTCGGCGGTGCCGCGTTGCTCAGCGCACGCTTCGCGGCGGCGGCCCAGCCTTCCGCCAAGCCGGCGGGCCAGGTCATCGTCGGCCTTTCCCAGGAGCCCACGGTTTTCAATCCGCTCATGCCGGCCATCGAAGTCGACCAGGGCGTCTGGTGGAGCTTGTTCAACCCGCTCTGGGGTGTGGACCCGCAAGGCAACTTCACGCCGCAACTCGCGCGGGAGGTGCCGTCGATCGAGAATGGCGGCGTTTCCAAGGACGGCTTGGTCTGGAAGCTCCGGCTGCGCGAGGGGGTCACCTGGCATGACGGCACGCCGTTCACCGCGGAGGACGTGAAGTTCACCCTGGACCTGATCAACACGCCAGGTTTCCGCGCCGGTTCGCGCCAAGGTCACAACCTGCTGCGCGACGTGACCGTGACCGGTCCGCACGAAATCACCTGGCGGATGGAACGCGCCTATTCGCCCTATGTCTCGCTGCTCGCCTGGGTCTTCATCGTGCCGAAGCATTTGCTCGGCACGGCGGACGACCCGAACACCGCCCCGTTCAACAACGCGCCGGTGGGTACCGGACCCTTTCGCTGGAGCGAGCGTGTTCCGGGCGACCACATCACGCTTGTCGCGAATGAGCGGTATTTCGGCGAGGGGCCCCGCCTCGAACGCGTGGTCTTCAAATATATCCCCGATCTGACGGCGCTCTATACGCAGTTCCGGACCGGGCAGATCGACCACGCCAGCATCGACGGCATCCTGGCGAATTTCTACGACGAAGCCAAAAGTCTCAAAGGGCGCGTCATCTCGGTCAACCCGAGCATCGGCCTGGAATCGATCGCGCCCAATCACGGTTTCCCGATCCTTGGCGAGAAAGCCGTGCGCCAGGCGCTCTATGCCGGCATGAACAAGCAGGCGATCATCGACGTCATCTATTACGGGCTGCCGAAACCCGCCGAGAGCTTTCTGCCTCCGGAAGCCTGGGCTTTCGATGCCGGATTGCCGGCACATCGTCACGATCCCGTCCAGGCGAACGAAATCCTCGACAAAGCCGGATGGCTACGTGGGTCGCGCGGCATCCGGGAGCGGGACGGCAAGCCGCTGGAATTCGCGCTGTCCACGACCTCGGGCAACCCGCTGCGCGAGCAGGTCCAGCAATTGCTGATGCAGGACTGGCAGCAGATCGGCGTGTCGATGACCATCAACAACAAGCCCGCGGCGGTGATGTGGGGCGATTTCTGGGTGAAATCGCAGTTCCAGGCGGCCCTCGTCGGCTCGACCTTCATGACGGGCAACGATCCGGATTGCAGCTATCGGTTCAACAGCGCCGCGATACCCGCCAAGGGCGGCAGCGGCTCGAACACCTATCAATACGTGAATCCCGAGGTCGATCGCCTGCTGCAGCAGGGGCAGACGAGTTTCGACAAGGCCGAGCGCAAGGCGATCTACCAGAAGGTGCAGCAAGCCGTGCGCGACGATCTGGCGATCCTGCCGATCTATCGCCCGTCGCCGGTCGAGGGCTTCAAGGAGGGCTTGATGGGCTATCAGCCCAACGTCAACGTCCGATCCAATTGCTGGAACATCGAGACGTGGTATTGGGCGAAGGCATGAGGGGGCTCGTCCGGCGGGTCCAGGGATGATCGGCCTGCTGCTCCGTCGGGGCCTGCAGGCGCTGGGGCTGCTGCTGCTGGTCAGCATGATCGGCTTCGCCATCCTGCATCTGGCGCCGGGCGGGCCGCTCTCCCAGTTCGCCGCCGGCGGCGACATGACGCCCGCCGACCTCGCCCGTATCGAGCATCAGCTGGGCCTCGACCGCGCCCTGCCCATCCAATACGCCGAATGGCTCCGGCTGATGCTGACGGGGGATTGGGGCAGGTCGTATCGCGACCATCAGCCCGTCCTCGCGATCATCGGCTCCCATCTGGGGGCGACCGTCGAGCTCATGCTGACATCGCTGATCCTGGCAGTGCTGCTCGGCTGTTGGATCGGCGTCGTCAGCGCGGTTCGGCGCCATAGCTGGTTCGATACGATCGCTACGGTGGGCTCGATGGTCGCGCTGTCGATCCCGACCTTTTGGTTCGGCTTCATCGTGATCTACATCTTCTCCGTGACGCTCGAATGGCTGCCGGCGGGAAACCGCTACACGATCGGCGACGGTTCCTTCGCGGATCATCTGCATCATCTGATCGCACCGGCGCTCGTCCTGGCCCTGGTCAGCACGGCGAGCTGGAGCCGCTACATGCGCTCGTCGATGCTCGATGTCATCAACCAGGATTACATTCGGACGGCGCGCTCGAAGGGCCTTCCCGAGAGCCGGATCCTGTATCGCCATATCGTGCGCAACGCCCTGCTGCCGATGATCACGATCGCCGGCCTCCAACTGCCGACCCTGCTGGGCGGAGCGCTGGTCACGGAAACCGTTTTCACCTGGCCGGGGATGGGGCGGCTGTTCCTCGATTCGATCGGCTATCGGGATTACCCGACCGTGATGGGCGTCCTGATGTTCACCGCGACCCTGGTGCTGCTGGGCAGCCTGCTCGCGGATATCTTCTATGGGGTGGCGGACCCCCGGATCCGGCTGAACTGATGTCCGTCGGTGGCATGAGCGCGCCGCTTTCCGATGCCGCCACGCCACGGCGCGGCTTCGGCGGTCCGGCCCTGAGGCGGTTTTACCGGCATCACCTGGCGCTGATCGGCGGCACGATCATCCTTCTGATGGTTCTCGCCTGCGCCATCGTCCCCGGCGTGCTGCCCTATACCGATACGTTCATCGACATCCGCCATCGGTTTGCCCCGCCCTTTACCGGCGGCCATCTGCTCGGCACGGATCAGCTGGGGCGAGACATGCTGGCGCGCCTGCTCATGGCCGGCCGCATCTCGCTGGCCGTCGGCTTTCTGGCGATGGCGCTGAGCATGGTCATCGGCATCGTCGTGGGTCTGGTGGCCGGATATTACGGCGGCGTCATCGGCGCGCTGTTCATGCGCTTCGTGGACGCGGTGCTCTGCTTCCCGACCATTTTTCTGCTGTTGGCCGTTTCAGCCCTCATCCGCCCCGACGTGACCTTTATCATCCTGCTGATCGCCTGCACGGCATGGATGGAGGTCGCCCGTATCGTCGAAGCGCAAATACGCGCGCTGCGGGAACGCGATTTCGCAGTGGCGGCGGAGGCTCTCGGCGCCTCCGACATGCGGATCATGCTCCGGGAGCTCCTGCCGAACGCCGTCGCCCCGATCGTCGTCTCGGCGACGCTGAACGTCGCCCATGCGATCCTCGCGGAAGCCTATATCAGCTTCCTCGGCTACGGCATCCAGCCGCCCACGCCGAGCTGGGGCAACATGCTGGACAACGCGCAGAGCTACCTCTCCAGCGCGCCATGGCTCGCCATCCTGCCGGGGGGCATGATCGCGCTGGCGGTCACCAGCTTCAACTTTCTGGGGGACGGGTTTCGAGACGCGCTGGATCCACGGACGGACATCAAGTGATGGGCCCCCTCCCGGGACCGGAACGGGCTGAGCCATCCGGGGACGACATTCTGCTCGATGTCCGCCATCTTGAGGTCGCGTTTCGGCTGCCGGCGGGACGTGCCTTCGCCGTCCGCGACGTCTCGTTCACGGTGCGCCGGGGGGAGACCGTCGCCCTGGTCGGCGAATCCGGCTCCGGCAAGAGCGTTACCAGCCTCGCCATCCTCGGCCTCACCCCGCCGAAGCCGTTCTGCGACATGTCCGGTCAGGTGCTGCTCCGCGCGCGGGATGGCGGCATGCGCGACCTGCTCACCGTGCCGGATCGCGAGATGCGCCAGCTGCGGGGAGCCGTCGCCTCGATGATCTTCCAGGAGCCGATGACCTCGTTCAACCCGGTGCTCACGATCGGCGACCAGATCGCCGAGACGCTGCTGTTTCACCTCAAGCTGTCCAAACACGCGGCCTTCGACCGGTCGGCCGAGCTGCTCGACCTCGTCGGCATTCCCGATGCGCGCAAACGCCTAGCCAATTTTCCCCACCAGCTTTCCGGCGGGATGCGGCAACGCGCGATGATCGCGATGGCGCTGGCCTGCGAGCCGGACCTGCTCATCGCCGACGAGCCGACCACGGCGCTCGACGTGACCATCCAGGCGCAGATTATCGAGTTGCTCCAGCGGCTGCAGCAACGATCCGGCATGGCCATCATCTTCATCACCCATAATCTCGGCGTGGTGGCCGAGATCGCCGACCGTGTGATGGTCATGTATGGCGGGCGCATCGTGGAACAGGCCGATGTCGTGCCCATGTTCAAAAACCCGCTGATGCCCTACACGAAGGGGTTGCTGCAATCCGTGCCCAGGCTCGATCTTGCCGGGCGGCGTCGAGGGCCGTTGGCGGCCATACCCGGCAATGTCCCGACGATACTCAACTCTCCGCCCGGCTGCGGTTTCGAGCCGCGCTGCGGCTTCGCGCGCCTCGGCGAATGCGAGGTCGCGGTACCGGTGCTGGAAGAGGCGATGCCGGGTCATGCCGTTCGCTGCGTCCGCTGGTCGCAGATCGCCCGGGAAGCCGCGTCATGACGCCCGATGCCGGCCAGGGCGCCCCCGACAGAGACGCCGACACGCTGCTTGAAGTCCGCGACTTGCGGAAGTGGTACCCCATCAAGCGCAGCTGGCTGTCCCGCGAGCGCGAGAGCGTGAAGGCCGTGGACGGCGTGTCGTTCGGCGTGCGGCGCGGCGAGGTGCTGAGCATCGTCGGCGAGTCGGGCTCGGGCAAGACCACGATCGGGCGGCTGGCGATGCGCCTGATCGAGCCGACCGACGGGACGATCCGCTTCGACGGTCACGACATCACCCATCTGTCGCGCCGGCAAATGCGGCCGATCCGACGCCGCATGCAGCTGGTGTTCCAGGATCCCTATGCGTCGCTCAATCCCCGCAAGCCGGTGTCGAGCATCGTCGCCGCTCCGTTGGATATCCATGGGTTGGCGAGTTCTGCCCAAGACCGCCGGGAAAAGGTCGCGGAGGCCCTCGGGCTGGTCGGCTTGTCGCCGGACCATGCGGGACGCTATCCCCATGAATTTTCCGGCGGCCAGCGCCAACGCATCGGCATCGCCCGCGCCTTGATCAGCCGCCCGGACCTGCTCGTCGCGGACGAGCCGGTTTCGGCACTCGACGTGTCTGTTCAGGCGCAGGTCGTCAACCTGATGCTGGAATTGAAGGAGCGTCTCGGGCTGACCATCCTCCTCATCGCGCATGATCTGGCCGTCGTCGGCCATATCTCGGATCGCATCGCCGTGATGTATCTCGGCCGGTTGGTGGAAATCGCCCCGGTCCGCGCGCTGTTCGAGAGCCCGCGGCATCCCTATACGGAAGCCCTGCTGTCCGCGGTCCCAATCCCCGATCCGACGCTCGATCGGCGGCGTATCCTCCTGAAGGGCGACATTCCCAGCCCGCTCAATCCCCCCTCGGGCTGCTCCTTCCGCACCCGATGTCCCTATGCCGTGACGGCCTGCGGGGAAACCGCGCCCCCCTTGGCCGAGGTTTCGCCCGGCCATTTCAAGGCCTGCATCCGCGATGATCTCGCCCTGCGCGCGGCGTTCTAGCGCGCTTCCAAGCTTCAGAAAGAAGGCCTTACCCATGTCGCCCCCGGTCATGAAGGTTCACAGCACGGAGAAGCTTCCGGCATCGGCCGATGTCGTCATCATCGGCGGCGGGATCGCCGGCGTCGCGACCGCCTATGCGCTGGCCAAGAAAGGCACCTCCGTCGCCTTGATCGAGAAGGGGCGGATCGCCGGCGAACAATCGAGCCGGAACTGGGGGTGGTGCCGGCAACAGAACCGTGACCCGCGCGAACTGCCGCTGATCAAGCGGAGCCTTGAAATCTGGGGCGGGCTCGACCGGGAGATCGGCGCGGATCTCGGCTTTCGCCGCACCGGCCTGCTCTATGCCACGACCAACCCATCCGATATCGCCGCCTGGGAAAAATGGGGCGAGATCGCGCGCGGGCATCAGATCCACAGCCGCATCCTGACCGCCGCGGAAGCGAAATCGATGACGCCGGGCAGCACGGGCGATTGGATCGGCGGCGTGCATTCGCCGACCGACGGGCGTGCCGAGCCGATGCTGGCGACGCCCGCCCTCGCGGAAGCGGCCCTTCGGCTCGGCGTGACGATCCACCAGGAGTGCGCGGCGCGCGGCTTGGAGATGAGCGCCGGCAAGGTCTCGGCGGTGATCACGGAACACGGCACGATCCGCACGCAGGCCGTGCTCTGCGCCGGCGGGGCTTGGGCATCGATGTTCTGTCGCCGGCACGGGATCAAGCTGCCGCAGGCGGGGGTCCGCTCGACATCCTTCTATACGGACGCGGCGCCCGAGGTCGTGACAGGCGGACTCTCCACGCCCAAATTCACCATTCGCCGCAGGCTCGACGGCGGCTACACGGTCGGCTTGAGCGGGCGCGGCCTGCTTGAATTGACGCCGCAGGGCCTGCGGTACGCGCGGCAATTCTGGCCCACCTTCAAGAAGCGGCGATGGGGCCTCAAGATCTCTGTCGGCTCATCCTTCGTGAAGGGCCCCGAGGCCTTCACGCACTGGCAGTTCGACAAGACCTCGCCGTTCGAACGGATGCGCATCTATGATCCCGCACCCGATCCGGCATTGGTCGAAATGGGTGTCGCCGGCTTGGCGGACCTCTATCCGTCGCTTGGCCGGCTGAAGGTCGCCCAGAGCTGGGGCGGGTTGGTCGACGCGATGCCGGATGCCATCCCGGTTATTTCCCCCGTGGATCATGTACCGGGTTTCTTCCTGGCGACCGGGTTCAGCGGGCATGGCTTCGGCATCGGACCCGCGGCGGGGCAGCTGGCGGCCGATCTCATCCGGGGGGACAGACCCATCGTCGATCCGCATCCCTACCGCTACGCCCGCCTCGTCGACGGGACCGACCTCGGAGCGCCGGGCATGCTCTAACGATCTGGCGATTGATGGCCGCAGCGGCACGGCCGTGGCGCTTATGCGCGTGCCCTTCCCTCATCGGCGGGTTAACCTAGGCGTCGTGACGTATAAACCGCGCGATACCACGCGCTCGAAACCATAGGGCCGCCCCATGTCCGATGCCGACGAGATCAACCTCACCGCCGCTGTGATCGACAGCCTGCAACGAGCCGAAAACCCCCGGCTGAAGCAAATCATGACCAGTTTGGTGCAGCATCTGCACGGCTTCGTCCGCGAGACGCGACCGAGCCAGGAGGAATGGGCGTTCGCGATCGATTTCCTGACCCGGACCGGCCAGATGTGCACCGCCGAGCGGCAGGAATTCATCCTGCTGTCGGATACGCTGGGCGTCTCGATGCTGGTCGATCGGATCAATCACGAAGACCAGGACGGTGCCACCGACACCACGGTGCTGGGGCCGTTCTTCGTCGCCGACCAGCCGGTGGTGCCGATGGGCAGCTCGATCCTGAAGCGGGCCGAGCCGGGCGAGGCGCTGTGGCTGTCCGGCGTCGTGCGCGACGCGGCGGGCCGGCCGGCGGCGGGTGCCCGGATCGATGTCTGGCAGACCGCCTTGAACGGGCTTTACGATGTGCAGGACGCCTCGGCCCCGGCCGGTCATCTGAGGGCCGCGTTCGTGACCCGCGCCGATGGCGCCTATGCCTTCGAGACCGTCGCGCCGACCAGCTATCCGATCCCCGACGACGGGCCGGTCGGGCAGATGTTGGGAGCACTCGGCCGGCACCCATACCGGCCGGCGCATATCCATTTCATGATCGCCCATCCGGGCAGCCGCACCTTGGTCACCCATCTTTTCGCCGCGGGCGACCGGCATCTCGACAGCGATGCCGTCTTCGGGGTGAAGGACACGCTTGTTTTCACGCCCGAGGCGGGCCCGGAGGGGCAGCGGCTGCGCTATGATTTCGGCTTGCGCGCGCGTTAGAGCCGGCCGGCCGTCGCCTAGGCCAGCAAGCTGCAATCATATCTTAATTCGAAACGGGTAGACGTAAGGAGAGTCATTCGGCCAGGAAATCGGGTCACTATGCGCAATCTCACTGTGTACCAACGTCTCGTGCTGATCATCGCGGTTCTGTCCGCCGTCTTCGTGGCGGTGTCGAGCGCGCAGATCGTGGTACTTCGGAATACCGTCACCGAAGAGCGCCAGGCCAAGGTGCACGATTTGGTCGATTCGGCGAAAAAGATCCTCGACTTCTACGGCGATAGCGCCAAAGCCGGCAAACTCAAGCCGGAGGAGGCGCGGCAGCTCGCCTTCGCCTCGATCGGCGCGATGCGCTGGGGCGAATACGCCGATTACGTCGCGATCTACGGTGCCGGCCCGGCCGATGCCGGCGTCAACTACGTCCATGGCAATCCGAAATACGTCGGCGTCAACCGCTTGGATTTCAAGGACAGCCAAGGCCGGCGGGTGATCAGCGACATTGTCGACACCGCCCGGTCGGGCGGTGGTTACGTCGCGTACCTCGCGCCTAGGGCGTCCGGCGGCGCCGAGCTGCCGAAGCTGTCCTATGTCAGCAGCTACGGCCCGGTCGACAAGCTCCTCGCGATCCAGGCCGGCGTCTATATCGACGATATCGACGAGGTGGTGTTCCGCCACACCCTGTGGACCGTCATGGGCGGTCTGGCGGGGCTGCTTATCGCGGGGCTGGTCGCCTTCGGTGTCGGCCGTGGCCTGGTTCGCCCGTTGGGCTCGATCTGTGGTGTCATGGATGGTCTGGCGAAGGGCGATTTCACCGTCGATGTACCGTTTGTCGAGCGCCGCAATGAGATCGGCCGTATCGCCCGCAGCCTGGGCGTCTTCAAGGATCATTTGGTCGAGGCCGAGCGGCTGCGTGCCGAGCAGGGGAAGGCCGAGGAGCGCGCCGCGGCGGATCGCAAATCGGCGATGAACCGGATGGCGGGCGAATTCGAGCGCAGCGTCGGCGGGATCGTCGACGGGACCGCGTCGGCGGCGAATGCGATGCAGCGCTCGGCGCAATCGATGTCCGCGACCGCGGAGAAGACGACCCGCCAGAGCACGACGGTCGCGGCAGCGGCGGAACAGACCACCGCGAACGTGCAGACCGTGGCCGCCTCCGCGGAACAGCTTTCCGCTTCGATCGAGGAAATTTCCCGCCAGGTAGCGCGATCGGCATCGATCGCGCAGAGTGCCGTGGCACAGGCCGGCCGCACGAATCAAATGGTGGAGGTATTGGCGCATGCGACGCAGAAGATCGGCGAGGTGATGGGGCTCATTCAAAACATCGCCGGACAGACCAATCTGCTGGCGTTGAACGCGACGATCGAGGCGGCGCGGGCCGGCGAGGCCGGCAAGGGTTTCGCCGTCGTGGCGGGCGAGGTGAAGGCGCTTTCGACCCAGACCGCCAAGGCGACGGAGGAGATCTCGGGCCAGATCCAGGCGATCCGGAATGCCACCGGCGAGACGGTGGGGGCGATCCGCGAGATCGGCACCACGATCGGCCAGATCGACGAGATCGCCACGACGATCGCCGCGGCGGTCGAGCAACAGGGGGCCGCGACCCGAGAGATCGCCCGCAATGTTCAGCAGGCGGCGAACGGTACGCAGGAGGTCATGCGGAACATCACCGGCGTGACGCAAGCCTCGGGCGAGGTAGGATTAGCGGCCGAACAGGTACTCGGCTCGGCCGGCGATCTCGCGAAACAATCCGAACGCCTCAAGCTTGAGGTCGAGAGTTTCCTTACGACGGTACGGGCGGCGTAGCCTTACCGCCGCGAAGGGGGCTGTTCGGTCCCGCTTCGCCTAGCGGGCGAGGCTATAGGGGCCGCCGCGTCGTACCGCCGCCTGGTAGGCCGGCCGTTCATGCAGCCGCGCCACCCAGGCATCGAGGTTCGGGTAGTCGGCGCGCTTGCCTTGCATGCCGGCCACTTCGCCGATGAAGCTCATTTGCACATCGGCGCCGGTGAACGCGTCGCCGAGCAGATAGGACCGGCCCGTCAGCGCGCTATCGAGAAATCCCAAATGATTGGCGATCTCGCTCTCGATGCGCGGCACGAGCGGCGCCTTGGCGTCGCCCAGGCGCGCGGTATAGACGTGGAGCACCAGCGGCAGCATGGCCGATCCCTCGGCATAATGCAGCCATTGCACATAATCGTCATAAGCGGGCGTCTCGGGTGCCGGCTGCAGGCGCCCGCCGCCGTGGCGACGGATCAGATAGTCGATGATGGCGCCCGACTCGATGATCGTGCGATCGCCTTCCGTGACAACCGGCGATTTGCCGAGCGGGTGGATCGCCTTCAGCTCGGGCGGGGCCAATCTAGTCTGCGGAATCCGCTGATAGGCCTTGATCTCGTAGGGCAGCCCTAGCTCCTCAAGGAGCCATAGAATGCGATGCGAGCGTGAATCGTTCAGGTGATGGACGGTGATCATGGGGTAACCTCCTTCACGGAGAGGGGCGACGTCAATTCTTTCGATCCCGCCCGCGGGAACGGCGGTCTTCATAGATTGGCGAACACCCCGGTTTTAGCAGCGCGAATCCGATCCTCGTCGCGGCGGTAGAAAATCCACTGCTTGATGCGCTTCGAGCGCACCAATCCGGCTTGGGCCAGGACGCGCATGTGCTCGCTGAGCGTCGCCTGGGTGATGCCGAGTTTCTCGGCGATGAGTAGCGCGCAGACCCCATCCTCCACCAGATCGCCATCGACCTGCGGGGCGAAATGGGCGCGCGGGTCCTTCAGCCATTGGAGGATCGTAAGGCGGCGCTCGTTGGCGAGCGCCTTGATGATCTCAACATCTTGCATTTCGTTATTTTGCGAAGTAACTAATTCTGTGTCAATCCTCCGCACGGGTGATCCATGTCCCTCGATACCCCCATCACGCCCGATCGCATCGCCGAGATCGAACGGCTGATCCGGCCGCATATCCGCCATACGCCGGTTCTCGGTGTCGACATGGCCGATTTCGGTCTGTCTTCGAGACCGATCGACCTCAAGCTCGAATGCCTGCAACATTCGGGTTCGTTCAAGGCGCGCGGCGCCTTCGCGAACCTCCTGACGCGGCCGGTTCCGGCGGCGGGGGTGGTCGCGGCGTCGGGCGGCAACCATGGCGCGGCGGTCGCCTATGCCGCCATGCGGCTGGGCAAGCCTGCGACCATCTTCGTGCCGGGCGTCACCTCGCCCGCGAAGGCCGACCGTATCCGCGGCTATGGGGCGACCCTCGTCGTCACCGGCGAGCGTTACGCCGATGCCTTGGCCGCGAGCCAACGCTTCGCCGAGGACAGCGGAGCGCTCGCCGTCCATGCCTTCGATCAGCCCGAGACGCTGCTCGGCCAAGGGACCGTCGGCAGCGAGATCGAGGCGGATCTCCCCGATATCGATACCCTGCTGGTGGCGGTCGGGGGCGGCGGCTTGATCGGCGGCATCGCGGCTTGGTTCCGTGGCCGGATCAAGATCGTCGCCGTCGAGCCCGAAGGCTCTCCGACGCTGTGGCGCGCCTTCGAGGCGGGGCGGCCGGTCGATGCCGAGGCGGAGGGGATCGCCGCGGACTCCCTGGCGCCGAAGCGCGTCGGCGAGATCATGTTCCCGATCGCGCGGGCCTTCGTCGATCGTTCCGTGCTGGTCTCGGACGACGACATCCGCGCGGCGCAGCGGGCGCTCTGGGACAAGGTTCGCGTGGTGACGGAGCCGGGAGGCGCCGCGGCCTTCGCGGCGCTGCTGTCAGGCCGCTACGCCCCGGCCGCCGGTGAACGGGTGGCGGTGCTGGTCTGCGGGTCGAATACGACGGCGGTGCGGTTCGAGTAAGGCGGCGGGCGCCCGCGCCGTCATCGCCAGCCGGCACGGGCGATCTTCTGGTCGGTATTGTACTGGCTGAGCGCGTAGACCGCCCAGATCGTCGCGGGGATCCAGCCGATCACGGTGATTTGCAGGATAAGGCAGATCAGCCCGGAAAACGGCCGGCCGATCGTGAAGAAAGTCAGCCAAGGCAAAATGAACGAGATCAACAATCGCATGAGAGACGCTCCGCCGAAGGATGGGCATGTCCGTTAACGGGGGCGACACTGCCAGCGATCCCGCCCCCAAGGAATGGCGTAACGGTCGAGAGCCTTGCCGCCATCCCGATGCCCGCGACAGAATGACGGTCAACAGCCCGCGCCGATAAGACGCGGCGACGGGGGCGGCGATAGGGGAAGGCATGAAAAAATCCACGGTACTCGGCATCGCTGCCGCGATCTTGTTCGGCGGGGTATCGGCGCATGCCGAGATTCCCGGCAATGTCGTGAAGATCGGCGTCCTGAACGACGCGACGGGGCCGTTCGCGGATCTTTCCGGGCCGGCCTCGGTCGAGGCGGCGCGGTTGGCGGTCGAGGATTTTACCGCGCTGGGCTCACAGGCCTTCAAGGTCGAGATCGTCTATGCCGACCACCAGAACAAGGCGGATGTCGGGGCGGCCATCACGCGCAAATGGGTCGACCAGGATGGCGTCGACGCGGTCGTCGACGTGCCGAACACGGCGGTCGCCTTCGCCGTCAACGACATCCTGCGCGACAAGAACCGGGTGTTCCTGGCGTCGAGCGTCGCATCGTCGGACCTCACCGGCCCGAAATGCGCCGCCACGACGGTGCAATGGACCTTCGATACCTGGGCGCTGGCCCATGGCACCGGCTCCGCCGTGACGCGGCAGGGTGGCGATAGCTGGTTCTTTATCGCCGCCGATTACGCGTTCGGGCAGGCGTTGGAGCGGGATACGAGCGCCGTCGTCCTGGCCAGCGGCGGCAAGGTCCTGGGCAGCGTGCGCCATCCGCTGAACACCGCGGATTTCGCCTCCTACCTGCTGCAGGCCCAGGCATCGAAGGCCAAGGTGGTCGGCTTGGCGGATGCCGGCAGCGACGCGGTGACGGCGCTGAAGCAGGCGAGCGAGTTCGGCCTGATGGCCGGCGGCCAGCGCGTCGCCGGCTTGCTGGTGTTTCTGACCGACATCCACAGCCTGGGGCTGCCGGCGGCGCAGGGGCTGCTGCTGACCGAGGCGTTTTATTGGGATCTCAACGCCGAGACCCGCGCCTGGTCGGCCCGGTTCGCCGCGCGGACCGGCGGCCGCATGCCGACGATGAACCATGCCGGCGTCTATTCCTCGGTGCTGGCCTATCTCAAGGCCGTCGCCGCATCGAAGACCATCGAGGGCGGCAAGGTCGTCGACGAGATGAAGCGCCTGCCGATCAACGATCCGCTGTTCGGCGGCACGGTCACCATCCGTGCCGATGGGCGGGCGGTTCATCCGATGTATCTGTTCCAGGTCAAGACCCCGGCGGAGTCGAAGGCGCCCTGGGACTACTACACGCTGGTCGCGACGATCCCGGCCCAGGAGGCGTTCCGGCCCCTGGCGGAGGGTGGCTGCGGCCTGGTCAAGTAGAGCTGTGCCGGGGGAGGTGCCTCAATTCAGGAGTTCGTCGACCACCGTCGCCGTGCTGGTCGACCGGTATAGCGAATAGGTGAAGCCGCCGCCGAAAGACAGGTTCACGTCGCGCTTCAACAAGGGGCTGGAATCGTTCGCGGCGCCGGAGAAAAAATCGCTGCGCACGGCACCGAAGACGGCGATGCGATCGGTCAGGGGGAGGGTCAGCGAGGTCTGCAGGCGCGAGCCCAGATAACCGGCCTTCGCGCCGTATTGTGGCCGACCCGGCTGCGCGTATTGCGGCTTCACCTCGTAGTAATAATTCATCAGCCGGGTCGAGGCGAAGACCGGGCCGGCGCTGACCCGCAGTTTCGTGCCGGTCTCGAACAGGTCGTTCTTGGCGTAGGCGATATCGGGTGCGACATCGTAGCCGCGATAGTCGATGCGCGAGAAATCCGTCGAGAACACGGCGCGCAGCGGCAGGTCGACATCGATCCGGCTGGTCGGGTCCGGACGGGTCAGGTTGATTTTGAGGCCCGGACCGATCTCCCCCAGATAATCGATCTTGGGCATCCCGGCGCGTGCCTTGTCGTCATTCGACGACGAGCCAAGCGCGCCGTCCATGCTGAGATCGAAGGTAATCCGGTTCGATTGATAGAGCCGGCCATGGATGCCGTTCTGGCTGGTCTGCAGAAAATCGCCGCGATAGATCACATAGGGCACCGCGAGACCACGGATATGGCTTTGTCCCGCTCCCGGATAATCCGGCACATAGCCGGCCCCGGCGCCGAGGCCGATCTCGAACAACGGCTTGTCGGTGGTCTGCTGGGGCGCCTCGGCGGGCTGCATCGGCGTGTCGGTGGCTTGTGCCAAGGCCGGCGCCGTGTGGAGAATGCCGCCGGCCAAGCCGCAGCCGGCGATGATGCGAAGGTACATATTCCTGAGGCGCAATCCCTATCTCCCGACGCGGTTCCGACGCGTAGCCCCTGCATAGCATCCCAAGGCACCGAGGTTAGCCGGTTTTCGGCAGCCAGTTTTCGGGCTGGTCGCCTGGGTGACAAATTTGCTAGTAAACTAAACGCCCTAAAAATAAACGCCCTATCGGTTCGTGCGCGGAGGAGGCGAGATGCCTGACATGACCGCCCGTTATCCCGAAAAGCTGGATCATCCCGAGATGCGGTGCGACGTGCTCGTCGCCGGCGGCGGCCCGGCCGGTTCGACGATCGCCGCCTTGCTGGCGGAGCGCGGATATCATGTCGTGCTGCTGGAAAAGGCCCGGCATCCGCGCTTCCATATCGGCGAATCGCTGCTGCCGCTCAACCTGCCGCTGCTCGACCGGCTCGGGGTGGCCGACGAGGTCGCGCGCATCGGCATGCTGAAATACGGCGCCGAATTCATCTCGCCCTATCACAACAAGGCGGTGACCTTCCAATTCGGCGATGCCTGGGACAAGGCGTACCCCTATGCCTACCAGGTGCGGCGGTCGGAGTTCGACCATATCCTGTTGAAAAACGCCGCGGCCAAGGGCGCCACGGTGATCGAAGGCAGCAAGGTCCGGGATATCGAGTTCCTGGCCGATGGCGGCTCGATCGCCGAAGCCGAGGACGAGGCGGGGGAACGGCGCAGCTGGCACGCCAAATTCTTCGTCGACGCGACCGGTCGCGACACGCTGCTGGCCAGCCGGTTCGGCACCAAGCGCCGCAATCCAAAGCACGCCAGCGCCGCGGTATACGGCCATTTCACCGGTGCCGAACGGCAGACGGGCAAGGACGAGGGCAACATCTCGATCTTCTGGTTCGACCATGGCTGGATCTGGTACATCCCGCTGGCGGACGGCACCACCAGCGTCGGCGCGGTGTGCTGGCCGCATTACCTGAAGTCGCGCAAGACCGACATGACGACATTTTTCCGGGAGACCATCGCCCAGGCCCCGGCCTTGGCCGAGCGGCTGAAACATGCCGAGTTGCAGGGGTCGGCCATCGGCACGGGAAATTATTCCTATCGCGCGGACCGCATGGCGGGCGCCGGCTATCTCATGCTGGGCGATGCCTTCGCGTTCATCGATCCGGTGTTCTCGACCGGCGTCTACCTCGCCATGAACAGCGCCTTCGTGGGGGCCGATGTGATCGAGACCTGCCTGCGCGATCCGGCCAAGGCGGCTCAGGCGCTGCGGGGGTTCGACGCCCGCATCCGGGGCGGGCTGAAGACGTTTTCCTGGTACATCTACCGGCTGACCACGCCGGTGCTGCGCAACCTCATCATGGATCCGAGCAATGTTTTCCGCGTCGAGGAAGCGCTGCTGTCGCTGCTGGCGGGCGATGTCTTCCGGCCTTCGCCGATCTTCGCCCGTCTGGTGATCTTCAAGCTGATCTATTACTCGAAGACCGTGAGGTCGTGGCGCGAAAGCTTCGCGGCATGGCGCCGCCGGCGGGACAATATCCGCGTGATCGAGGGCGAGGCACCCTGACCATCGTGCCGACATGCTGAAGACACTCCGCCTTACCGCCGCGGCACCGACTGCCGTGGTGCCGCCGACCGGCATCGCCCCGCGCAAACGGCTCTGGCGCCGTGCCTACGAATATGTCGCCTTCTACGGTCTGCTGGCGTCGTTCGGGATTCTCTGCCTGCTGTGGAGCGTGCCGGCGGCGCTGTGCTATCCGGTGCTGCCGCGCCGGATCGGCGCGCGGATCGGCCAATTCGCCATCATGACCGGGTTCCGCTGGTTCATCGGCATGATGAAGCTGAGCGGCATCATCAAATGCGATCTCTCGGCACTCGACGCGCTGCGGGCCGACGGGGCGCTGGTGATCTGTCCGAACCACCGCTCGCTGCTCGACGCGGTGCTGGTGATCTCCCGGCTGCCGCGCGTGGTGTGCATCACCAAGCCCAGCATCTGGGACAATCTGTTTCTCGGCGGCGGCGCCCGCATGGCGGGCTATATCCGCAACGACGCGCCGATCAAGCTGATCAGGTCGGCCGGCCAGGCGGTGAGCATCGGCCAGCAATTGCTGATTTTCCCCGAAGGCACCCGGACGATCGCGCCGCCGATCAACCGGTTCAAGGGCGGTTTCGCGCTGATCGCCAAGGCGGCCGGCGCGCCGGTGCAGACGGTGTTCCTGGAAAGCAATACGCCGTTCCTGCGCAAGGGCTGGCCGGTCTATAAGAAACCGGAGTTTCCCTTGGTCTATCGGGCCAGGCTCGGCCGCCGATTCCACGCGGTCGCGGAGGTGCAGGGTTTCGTCGCCGAACTCGAAACATATTTCCGGACCGAGCTTGGAACGGAATTGGGGCCGGAGGAGCCGCCACGGCCTTCGGCACCATGAGGACCAGTTTATGAGTATCGGCCCCGTAAGCCCCGGCGACGGCACGCATCTGGTCCTGATCCCCAGCTACAATACCGGTGCCAAGCTGTTCCAGACGGTCAGCGAGGCGCGGCGCCGCTGGACCCCCGTCTGGGTCGTGGTGGATGGCAGCACCGACGGTTCGGATGCGGCGCTGTCGCGGCTGGCGGCGACCGATTCCGGTCTGCGCGTGTTGCGGCTGGCGCAAAACCGGGGCAAGGGGGCGGCCGTGCTGCACGGGCTGCGCGAGGCCGAGGCGCAGGGCTTCACCCATGCCCTCACCATGGACGCCGATGGCCAGCACCCGGCGGAGCGGATCGCCGATTTCATGGCGGCGTCGCAGGCCGATCCGGCGGCCCTCATCCTGGGCGTGCCGGTGTTCGACGCCTCCGCCCCTCGGCTGCGCGTCGGCGGTCGAAAGATCTCCAACTGGTGGGCCAATCTCGAAACCCTATGGCTCGGGATCGGCGATTCCCTGTTCGGCTTCCGGGTCTATCCGATCGGCCCGCTCAAATCGATCATGGAGAGAAACCTCTGGATGCGGCGGTTCGATTTCGATCCGGAAGCCGCCGTGCGGCTGTGCTGGCGCGGCCTCAAGCCGATCAACCTGCCGGCGCGGGTGAGCTATTTCAGCCGCGCGGAAGGCGGGGTGTCGCATTTCAACTATCTGCGCGACAACGCCCTGCTGACCTGGATGCATACCAGGCTGGTGTTCGGGTTGCTGTGGCGGTTGCCGTTGCTGGTGTGGCGGCGGGTTGGTGGGCCAAATTAACGGGTGGGGATCATTAAATGAAAGTGGGGGCCGTAGCCCCCACTTCAATTTGGTGCAATCAAGTTGCTTGTTAACAGCCAGACCGCGATTTCTGAACATCATAGAAATGCGACGAAATTCTGTTCTTGTCAATGTCGCGACTTAAGTCAAACCGCTCGGTGCCGGAGGCGTGCGAAACGACGGCCCGACTGCGACATACGATCGTCGTACTCTACTAAGGGTGCGTATCGATTCGTCGGGCGATCAACTTTTAGTTTATAGATGCCTGCGTGATGAACGTCTCACGCGCCCGAAGGGGAATTGGCATGGCGACACGTCTCGGTCTCGATATCGGCACGAACAGCATCGGTTGGTGCCTTTATGACGGCGACAGCATCCGAGACATCGGCGTGCGGATCTTTTCCGATGGGCGCGACCCCAAAACGGGCGCTTCGCTGGCGGGGGACCGTCGCAACGCGCGCGCAGCGCGGCGGCGAAGAGATCGCTATCTCAGGCGGCGTTCAGCCTTGTTGGACGCGTTGATCGAATCCGGCTTGATGCCAAGCGGCACCAAGGAGGCGAAAGCGATGGCGGAGCGTGATCCCTATGAGCTGCGCGCCGGGGCGCTGGATCGTGCGCTGACGCCCTATGAATTGGGCCGCGCCTTGTTTCACCTCAATCAGCGGCGCGGCTTCAAGTCCAACCGCAAAGCTGAGCGCAAAGCGGTGGATGACAAGGAGGGCGGGAAGATCGCGGACGGTGCAAAGGCGTTGGATGCCGCGATGGAAGCCGCCGATGCCAGGACTTACGGTGAATTCCTGCATGGTCGCGCGGCGAAGCGTGTGCGGATGCGGGTCGAGGGGGATGGCTACGATTTCTATCCGGAACGCCGCCATCTGGAGCGCGAATTCGATATGATCTGGGCGGCGCAGGCGGTCCACCATCCGCTGCTGCTGACCGACGCGGTACGCGACCGGCTGCGCCGGATCGTCTTTTTCCAACGCAAGCTGAAGGATCCGGAGATTGGCGGCTGCACCTTCTTCAATGCAGAGCCGCGCCTGCCCAAGGCGCATCCGTTGTTTCAGGAACTGCGCCTGTATCAGGAGGTCAATCATCTGGCGATCACTAGGGCGGGTGCGTCATCCCGCCCGCTGAGGCTGGATGAACGGGACAAGATCATCCTGAAGCTGAAATCCGTGAAAACTGCAAGCTTCTCCTCGTTGGCCACGTTGCTGAAACTTGCCGATGGCGAGAGCTTCAACAAAGCGAGCGAGAATCGCACGGCGCTGATCGGCGACGAGATCTTCGCCGCGTTCAGTCACAAGAAATGTTTCGGTCCGCGTTGGGCGCATTTCGATACCGGCACGCAATGGTCCGTCGTCGAGCAAGTGGCCGAGGAAGAAGATCCGGTTCGACTGCATGAGTGGCTGACGACCACCCATGGCGTCGGCCCGGGACAGGCCGAGGCCATCGGCCGGGTGCGGTTGCCCGATGGGCATGGCCGCCTTGGCGAGACGGCCAGTCGTTTGATCCTCGTTGAGCTCAAGAAGGATGTTATCACTTATGACAAGGCCGTCGAACGGGCGATTGACCGGTCGCATAGCGACTTTCGGACCGGCGAGATTCTGGACCGGCTACCTTACTATGGCGAAATTCTCTCCCGAGAGATTCCGCCGGGATCGCTCGATCCGGATGATGACGAAGAGAGGCGCTGGGGCAAGATCACCAATCCCACTGTCCATATCGGCCTGAATCAGCTGCGTAAACTGCTGAACGCGATCATCGAGGTGCACGGCCGTCCGGATGAGATGGTCGTGGAATTGGCTCGCGACCTGAAGCTGAACGAGAAGGAAAAGGCCAAGCGGAATAGGGAAATCGGCGAGAATACCAGGGCAGCGCAGGCGCGATCCCGCCTGTTGGCTGGGCATGGGCAGCCGGATACCGGCGCTAACAGGATGATGGTGCGGCTATGGGAAGAAGCGAATCCGGGCAACCCGCTCGACCGACGCTGCCCCTATTGCGGCAGGATGATCGGCCCCACGATGCTATTCAACGGCGATTGCGACGTCGATCACATCATCCCCTACTCGGTTTCCTTTGACGACGGCGCGGGCAACAAGGTCATCGCCTGCCGAGCCTGCAACCGCGAGAAGGGCAACAAGACGCCTTGGGAGCGATGGGGGCAGACGCCGAAATGGCCGCTCATCGCTGATCAGGCGTCCAGGCTGCACAAATCGAAGCAATGGCGCTTTGCGCCAGATGCCTTGGAACGGTTCGAGCGCGATGATGGCTTTATCGCCCGGCAATTGACGGATACGCAGTATCTGTCCCGCATGGCCCGTACTTATCTGTCGAGCCTGTATCCCGAAGGCGCGGGAGTCTACGTCATCCCCGGCCGCATGACCGCGATGCTACGGCGGCTATGGGGGCTGGACGAGTTGTTGCCCGATCATAACTACGTCGACAATCCGCATAGCAACGCGCCCAAGAACCGGCTGGATCACCGCCATCACACCATCGACGCGGCGGTGGTCGGGGTGACCGGTCGGCGCTTGCTGCAGCAGATTTCCAGGGCGGCGGCGCGGGCGGAAGATCAGAATCTAGACAAGCTGTTCGTCGATTTGCCGACGCCCTGGGGCGGCTTTCGCGATGAACTGCGCGCGTCCCTCGATCGCGTCGTCGTCAGCCACAAAGCCGATCATGGCCGCAAGGGTGTGCCGGCAAAGGGAAGGGATGTCACCGCCGCTCGGCTGCACAACGACACGGCCTATGGCTTCACGGGTGAGAAAAGCGACAGCGGCTTGCCGATCGTCGTCCATCGCGTGCCGCTGCTGAGCCTCAAGCCCGCCGACATCGCCGATCCGATGCGGCTTCCTGACGCGGCGTTGCGGGAGGCGCTGCGGCGCGCGACGGAAGGCTTGTCCGGCAAGGATTTCGAGCGGGCGCTGCTGACGCTCTCCAAAATGGACGAGGTATTCAGGGGCATAAGGCGGGTCCGGGTCAGGGAAGGGCTGAATGTCATTCCCGTCCGCGACGCCGAGGGCCGGCCCTATAAGGGGTATAAGGGCGATGCCAATGCCCGCTTCGACGTATGGCGGATGCCGGATGGCAAATGGGTATCGGGTGTCGTTTCGATGTTCGACGCGCATCGCAGGGATTATCGGCCGGAGCGCCCGCATCCGGCCGCGAAGAAGATCCTGAGCTTGCGCCAGAACGACTTGATCGCGATCGAACGGGAGGGCGGGGAGCGGGAAATCATGCGTATCGTCAAGTTTGGCGTGCATGGCCAAATTACCATTGCCGCTCACCAGGAGGCCGGGCCGCTCAAAGACCGGGACGCGAAACCCAACGACCTAGACCCGTTCAAATATTCCTCGCCCACCGCCGGCGGATTGAAAAAACTGAAGGCCCGCCAAATTCGCATCGATGAACTCGGCCGCATTTTCGATCCAGGGCCGCGTTAACCGGACATTAGCTCCATTCGGCCAGCCTTCGAGGTAGAAAGGCTGGCCATGGACCGCATCGTCGATATCGCCACGGATGGTTTGCATCTGTCCGCTTACCGCGGATTCATGGTCGTAGCGCTTGATCGCCAGGAACAGGGGCGCATCGCGCTCGACGATGTTCATGCCGTCATCGTCCATGCGCATGGCGTGACCTGGACTACCAGCCTCGTGGTTGCTTTGGCGGAACGCGGCGCGATCATGGTGCTATGCGCCGCCAATCACGCCCCTGTGGCGCTCCTCGCCCCCATCGACGGCCATCATGCTCAGGCGGCGAAGATGCGGGCCCAATGGGAGACGCCGCGTCCTTTGTTCAAGCAGCTTTGGCGGCAGATCGTGGCCGCCAAGATCGTGATGCAAGGGGCTTTGCTGACCGCCCGAGGCCGGTCGGAAGGGAGCGCCTTGGCTATGATGGCGAAGCGCGTTCGTTCCGGCGACCCGGATAATATGGAGGCACAGGCGGCGCGGCGGTATTGGCCGGCGCTGATGGGTGCCGATTTCCGCCGGGACCAGAATGGCCAAGGCGCCAATGCCCTGCTGAACTATGGCTATACGGTCATGCGGTCGAGCATCGCCCGCGCGATACTCGGCGCGGGCCTGCACCCGACGATAGGACTCCATCATCACAATCGGTTGAACAGCTTTGCCTTGGCGGATGATCTGGTCGAGCCGTTCCGCCCGCTGGTGGACGGCCTCGTCGAGCGGATGATCGGGGAAGGCATCGACGCTGTTACGCCGGATGTGAAACGGCGCCTTGCCGGTCTTATCGGTCATGACGTGCGTTTGGCTGGAGCGATCTCCCCCGTTTCGATCGCCGGTCAACGGCTCGCTCTGTCGCTCGCCCGCAGTTTCGAGGAGCGTAAGCCCTCATTGGCCCTGTTCGATGTACCTGATGCGCTGGAATGGGCAGCGCTGGGTCAGGCGTCGGCGGATTGAACCCCGGCTCGAACCATGATCTTGAGTGGATACCGCCTGATGTGGATATTCGTCATGTTCGACTTGCCGGTGGATACCAAGCAGCACGCCCGCGACGCCGCGAAATTCCGCGAATTTCTGTTGGACGAAGGCTTCGAAATGAGCCAGTTCTCGATCTACGCGCGATTTTGCAACGGCAAGGAACAGGTCGAGACATATCTGCGCCGCATCGAATCCAACCTGCCGGAGCGCGGCGACATCCACGTCCTGACGTTTACCGACAAGCAGTATGAAAATATCGTCCGATTTTCAAGCCAGCGCCGTCAAAGGCAACGAAAAAACCCGGATCAACTGGTCATGTTTTAGCCGCAGGATGGATATTTGCGATGCTCGATCCGCACTTTACCATTTTTTATCAAATGGTTAGGTGCGGACCCAGCATAGCGGTTCAGAAATCGCGGTCCAGCTGCAACAGGCTGTTGCTGTTTACCGCTTCCCCGTAGAGCATAGCGGTTCAGAAATCGCGGTCCAGCTGCAACTTTGGTGTGGGATGACCACCGAGAATGATTAGCATAGCGGTTCAGAAATCGCGGTCCAGCTGCAACATTGGGGAAACACCGAAATGAAAACTTTCCAGCATAGCGGTTCAGAAATCGCGGTCCAGCTGCAACTCTCGTAGTTCTTTCATGCGTCGGCCGATAGCATAGCGGTTCAGAAATCGCGGTCCAGCTGCAACACCAATGGGGGAACGGTGCAGACGAGCCCGAGCATAGCGGTTCAGAAATCGCGGTCCAGCTGCAACCGTAGGAACGCTTGCCCGCGCTTACCTCGGAGCATAGCGGTTCAGAAATCGCGGTCCAGCTGCAACTCAAGTATGGAAGAACTGCGCACCTTAAGCAGCATAGCGGTTCAGAAATCGCGGTCCAGCTGCAACATGGACGCGATGGACTAAACCAGCTTCCGCAGCATAGCGGTTCAGAAATCGCGGTCCAGCTGCAACATGCCCATCAACGAGCAGAACGCCAGCACGAGCATAGCGGTTCAGAAATCGCGGTCCAGCTGCAACTATCAACATCCGCCGCAAGTGCCGAATTTCAGCATAGCGGTTCAGAAATCGCGGTCCAGCTGCAACAGGGGCGTATCGGTCGTAGCGGCGGCACCGAGCATAGCGGTTCAGAAATCGCGGTCCAGCTGCAACTCTCGCCGCCATGGCGGATCATGTCGCCGAGCATAGCGGTTCAGAAATCGCGGTCCAGCTGCAACCACAACCCAGCGATTGCGTACGTCAAGTCCAAGCATAGCGGTTCAGAAATCGCGGTCCAGCTGCAACTATGCTACCCAATATACGAACCCGGCGAAGAGCATAGCGGTTCAGAAATCGCGGTCCAGCTGCAACCGCGGTGATGTCCCCGTCCATCTCAAGCAATTAGCATAGCGGTTCAGAAATCGCGGTCCAGCTGCAACATCAGCATCTCATTCAGGCTCGACAGCCCTTAGCATAGCGGTTCAGAAATCGCGGTCCAGCTGCAACCAAAGGATGGTTCGCTCCTCCTCCGCGCGGAGCATAGCGGTTCAGAAATCGCGGTCCAGCTGCAACAAGCCGGTGAATGGAGCGGCTCCGGCTTCAAGCATAGCGGTTCAGAAATCGCGGTCCAGCTGCAACCGCAGGGTAGATCGACGATGCGGGTTGGTTAGCATAGCGGTTCAGAAATCGCGGTCCAGCTGCAACCGGGCCATAGACGATCCCGAATGGTGGGAAGCATAGCGGTTCAGAAATCGCGGTCCAGCTGCAACGAACCTCGTTGGTTCGGCGCCAGGAAGCACAGCATAGCGGTTCAGAAATCGCGGTCCAGCTGCAACCAGCGACGTGCCGCAGTTGACCGGCCCGGTAGCATAGCGGTTCAGAAATCGCGGTCCAGCTGCAACACGGCTTCGCTCCGACGATGATGAGCGATAGCATAGCGGTTCAGAAATCGCGGTCCAGCTGCAACTCAGCTCTATCCCATGGTCACGGGCGACCTAGCATAGCGGTTCAGAAATCGCGGTCCAGCTGCAACGTACGGTACTCGTTCTCGATGCTTTCCCAAAGCATAGCGGTTCAGAAATCGCGGTCCAGCTGCAACTCCAGCACGAACAAGGTGACGCCCTTCTGCAGCATAGCGGTTCAGAAATCGCGGTCCAGCTGCAACCTTTTCTGCCCAAGCGCGCACTTTCTCAAAAGCATAGCGGTTCAGAAATCGCGGTCCAGCTGCGACATCCGATCGCCTAGGTCGCGGCTTGTTCTCGACAACGATACTCGGCCGAATTTCTAGCGAGAGAACCTATCGGGCGCACCGACTCTACGGCCGCCGTGCCGGCTGAGTCCCGGGTGACGGCCCCTGTTCGATCGCTTTCTGAACGTCGAGGAGGAAGGCGTCGGCTCGCTTGTAGAGGGCGGGTAAGAGGGATGCGTCCACCGCGTCGTCCGCATAATCCGCGGCGAGCCGTTGCTGCTCCACCACTTTCAGTAAACGGCCGTACTCAACCGGAAGCTCGCCGGATTTTACGAACTCATTCCCGAATGCGCCAATGAGGCCGGAATGGGTTTTCGGAACCGGCAGATCCCGATGCATCAGCAGCGCGCGGGCGGCATGGTAAAGGGCATAGTACAGTCGATTGACGGCACCGTTCGGATCGTCTTCGTTGAGAAGAACTCTGCTGGAGCGCAAACACCGCTCCGATTGCCGCATCTGTTCGCGCGCATCGCTCATAGGCGGATGCCGTCGCGCCGAACCGTCTCGACGAGCTTCGCCCGTGGGCTTGGTCGATCCGCCTGGAGAGCGCCGGCCGGCAAGGCCCATGTCTGGAGGTGGATCCCTAAATCGAGTTCCACGGGATAGGTGGCCTCGATGAGATCCTGGTCTTGGGCGCCCAGGGATTTTCCGTCGTCCCGCAGAAACACAGCCAGATCCACGTCGCTTTCGCTGTGATGATCGCCACGAGCCCGGCTGCCGAACAGATATACGGCTTCCAGACGTTCACCGAAACTCGCCTGCAGCGCGATCTTGACTCGACCGATCACCGCTGTCGTTTCTCGATCGAGGGTCGCGGTCGTTCTGGTGGGGGTGATCATTTGAAGGTCTCGCCACAGATCGACGGGGCGCTTTATCGCGTTTCCGAGTCTCGCAACAATGTTTGGGCTGAGCATAGCAGTTCAGAAATCGCGGTCCAGCTGCGACGATCAGGGTCATGGCGACGATCCGGACCGGGCAGCGTCCGCGTTTCTACAAATCGACGGCGATGGCCGAGGACGATGTTCCCGCTTATACCAAATCCCCATGAGACGAACCGATGGTTCGCCTCATGGAGAGCCTCAGTCGCCGGGCGGCGGACGTCCATCCGCCCGATCTCTAAAGACTGGGGCTTTCGCACCATGCGGTGCGCGCCTCTCGTCGGATCGGAGATCCGACTGCCGGCGTCAGGCGAAGCGATGCTTCGCCGAGAGCACGCAGTCGCTCGCGATACGATCTCGATGAGTGGTACTCATCGAGATGGCGTATCAGCTCATCGCCCCATCGATCGAGATGATCTGCCCGGAGATATAGCCGGCCTTGTCCGAGGCGAGGAAGCCGACCAGGTCGGCGACTTCTTCCGGCCGGCCCATTCGCTTCATCGGCACCAGCCGTTCGACCAGGTCGGGGCCGAACTGCTCGGCGGTCATGGCCGTGGCGATGAGGCCCGGCGCCACCGCGTTGACCGTGATGCCGCGGCTGGCCAGTTCCAGGGCGAGCGATCTGGTGGCGCCGTGCAGCCCGGCCTTGGCCGCGGCGTAGTTGGTCTGACCCCGGTTGCCCATGACGGCCGCGACCGATGAGATGCTGACGATGCGCCCCCAGCGGGTCCGGATCATCGGCATCAGCAGTGGCTGCGTCACGTTGAAGAAGCCGTTCAGCGAGACGTCGATCACCCGCGCCCATTGCTCCGGCCGCATGCCCGGCATCACCGCGTCGTCATGGATGCCCGCGTTGTTGACCAGCACCTGGATCGGCCCTTCCGCCAGGATCTCGTCGAGCGCCGCCTGCGTGGCCGGCCCGTCCGCGACATCGAACGACACCGGCTGGGCGGAGCCGCCCGCCGCCACGATCTCCGCCGCCGCCGCCGTGACGGTGGCCAGTGCCGAATGGGCGTGGAGATAGACGTGATAGCCATCGGCGGCGAGCCGGCGGCCGATCTCGGCGCCGATACCGCCGCTGGCGCCGGTGACCAGGGCCCGCTTCATGCCGGGGCTCGCTTCATGTTGGGGCCCGCTTCATACGACCGCCGCCTCGTCGACCACGACCGCGGCGCGCCCCTGACACAGCAGGGTGCCTTCATGACGGATCGTGAAGCCATAGATCACCCGGGCACCTTCCCCCACCACAAGGTCGGCGTCGATGATCAGGTCGCCGGGCAGGGTGTCCAGGCGGTCGATCAGGCAGACATGTTCCCGCAGGCTGGCGAGATAGCCGGCGCGCGGGCGCCTTCCGCTGCCCTCGACGAGGGCGGCGTGCGCCGCCATGGCCTGGGCCGCATATTCGATGCCGGCCAGCGCCGAGAGCCGATCGCCGCTGCGCAAGGGGTTGCCGGGATCGCGGTGGCTGGTGGCGCGGCAGCGGATCGTCGCGGCGTCCCAGGCGAGCACGTCGGCGAGCAGGCACATGGCCCCATCATGCGGGATGAGGGTCGACAGGGTGTCTCGATCGATCAGCATGGCGTCACCACCACGATTACCTGCTGCATGCCGGGATAGTCCAGGACGACGCGGTCCGGCACGGCGCGATCCAGCAAGGCCCGGGCGAGGGCGGCCAGCAGCGGCAGCGCGCGTGCCGCCGGATTGGTGCGCCGTATCGCTTCCAAGGACGCATCCGGCAGGGTCGTCGCCGCCTCCCGGTCTACCCCCTCCCGGTCTTGGTCTATCGCCGCTCCGCCCAGCGTGATGTCCAAGCGCATCAGCGTTCGCGGCGTCGCATCCGGCGACAGCACGAGGGCGGTGCCGAACGGGTCCGGGATCGGGTGGGCCGCGTCGAGCGGCGGCGGGTAGGGCAGGTCATAGGCGATCAACCCGACGCAGCGCCGCTCGACCGTCACCTGCGCCGCCGCTTCCAGCAAGCCGGCGGCGAAGGTGTCATCGGCGCAGGATAGGCTGGTCGACGGCTCCCGCGAGCCGGCGGCGATGCTCCAATACCCGGCCGGGGCGTTATGCACGGAATTATGGAAGCGGGTCGGCGACATCGCCGGTTCCGGCTCCGCCAGCATCTCGAAAATCTGATGGATCGTCTGCGCGTCGCCGCTCGACGAAGCGAAGACCGTCGCGGTCGCGGCGGCATCGCGGGCCGCGTGGTCGAACGCCTCGCCACCGACGGCCATCGCCATTTTAACCGCCGGCACAGCGCGGCGCCGTTCGGCCGGTGGCAGCAGATCGCAAGCCGGCACGACCGCCGGTTCGGCCAGGTGGGGATAACGGCCCGTCAGAACCCCGCGCGAGGCAGGCCAGCCGTTGAGGCCGGGGGCACGCAGGCCGATGCCTTCGACGAACACCCGCATCATCCGGCCCGTCCCAGGATCAGGCTGCAATTGGTGCCGCCGAAGCCAAAGGAGTTGCTCATGACCCGATCGACCCGGCCGCTCCGCCCGGCCAGCAGGTAATGGCTCTTGAGTGCCGGATCGATGGTCCGTGTGTGGAGGCCGCCCGGCATCAGGCCGTGCTGGATGCACAGGGCGGCGATGATCGCCTCGGTGATGCCCGACGCTCCCAGCATGTGCCCGGTATGGCCCTTGGTGGAACTGCACGGCGTCTCGGTGCCGAACAAATCCGTGACCGCCCGATCCTCCGCCGCGTCGCCGGTGCGGGTCGCGGTGCCATGCAGGTTGATGTAATCGATCGCCCCGGTCGACAGACCGGCGGCGGCGAGGGCGCGCTCCATCGCCAGCCGCGCGCCGATGCCGTCCGGATGAGGGGTCGACATGTGATAGGCGTCGTTGCTTTCGCCGACCCCCAGCAAAGCGACCGATCCGAAGGCGACTGATCCGGGTGCCGAGGGCGCATCCGCCCGTTCCAGCAGCGCGAAGCCGGCACCCTCGCCGATCGAGACGCCGTCGCGCGCCGCGTCGAACGGCCGGCACGGCCCCTCGGCGACCAGTTCCAGCGAATGAAACCCATAGAGCGTCGTATGGCTGAGCGAATCCGCGCCGCCGACCACCGCGGCGTCGCAGAGCCCCGCCTCGATCATGCGGGCGGCATTGGCGAAGACCTTGGCGGTCGTGGCGCAGGCCGAGGAAATCACCGCGGACGGGCCTTCGAGCCGCAGAAAGCGGCGCACGAAGCCGGCCAGCGCGGCCGTGCAATGGGTCGTGTCGAAATTGAAATCGGCCGGCAGCGCGCCGCTCGACGGCACGCGGCGGCGATAGGCGAGCTCGGTTTCCAGGATGCCGGAGGTGCTGGTGCCGAGGAAAACCGCCACCCGATGGGGACCATACCGGTCGCGGGCCGCGTCGACCGCCGCGGCGAAGCCATCCCGCTCCAGCGCCATCTGCGCCAACCGGTTGTTGCGGCAGTCATAGGCCCGAAGATCCTCGCGCAGGCGGACATCGCCCGTCCCGTCGACCTCGCCCACATAGGTCGGCAGCCTCACCGTCTTGAAGCCGCAAGGCCGCAGGCCGCTTCGACCGTGCCGCAACGCGCTCAAAGTGGCGTCAAGGCCAGCCCCGAGGCTGCTGACGGTGGAAATGCTGGTCAGAACTAGCGGGCGCAAATGTTCATTGGGCAAAAAATCTACGTATTACGACAAGTTGGCTACATGTCGCGCGGCATCGATTTAACAGAACGCTCGGCGAAGATACAAGGTTCAGCCTCTCAGTGATCGAGCACGTCATTATTGATCACCCAGCGCCATCCGCAGCGAGACCGCCTTGAGGTTCCGCCTTGTGAGACTATCGAGCAAGGCCGGTAAAACGACCAGGATGACCGGCCGACCATCGGGCGTGCGCGCCGAGATGCCGTCATGCAGCAGCAGCACATCGCCGGCGCCGAGCCGGTCGGTCAATCGGCGCAGCGAGCGGTCGGCATCGCCGTCGATCGTATCGAAGCAGCGCCGGTTCCAGGATACGTAGCGCAGCCCCAACCGGCACAGGACCGGGTCGAGCATCGGGTTGCGAAAGCCCATGGGGGCCCGAAAATACAAGGGAGACTGGCCGGTCGCCGCCTCGATCCGGGCCTGTGCCGACAGGATCTCGCGGCGGATCTTGCCGAGACCGAAGCAGGCGAAGGCGAAGGAGTGACGGTCGCTGTGGTTTTCCACGCTATGGCCGCGCCGGACGATCTCGCGCATCAGGTCGGGGTAGCGGGCCGCCCGCTCGCCGATGCAGAAGAAGCTCGCCTTGGCGCCATGGCGGTCGAGCAGGTCCAGCACCAACGGCGTCAGCACCGGGTCTGGCCCGTCATCGCAAGTCAGCGCCACCTCGCCGCGCCGGGCGCAGCTGGCGGGCAGCCGCGTTATATTGGCGCCGAGCAGCTGGCTGCAGGGACACAAGACGGCCGCGGTGATGCAGAGGTGGTTGGCGATGAGCGCGCCGACCGCCCATGGCCAGAGGGCCGGTGCGATCACGATCAACAGCACGGCCGCGATATGGATGCCGAAGGACAACCGGATGAAGGAACTCGGCGAGCAGCGGCTGGGCCGAGGGATCTCCGAGGTCGGGATCGATGGGTGAAGCAGGCTCATCGGGCGGGTGCCGAGCCCGGCGGCTGCTGTTCGATCAGGATCGCGGAGAACACCAAGCTCAGCACGGTGCCCAGCGCCACCGTGATGCCGATGCCGTGCAGGACCGGAATACGCGATGCCGAGAGCACGCCGAAGCCGATGACGGTGCAGAGGTTCGCGAGGGTCAATGACGCCATGGTCCGTTCCTGATACGCGGCCGATATCTCCCGGCGCTCGAAGAAAAGAGCATAATTCGAGCCGATCCCGACGGTGAGAAGCAAGCCGACCAAATGAAAGATCGACAGCGCCTGGCCGGCCGCGACCAGCAGCGCCGCGGTCAGCACGACCGCCGCCGCCAAAGGAGCCGCGACCACGGCCGCCCGCCGCCAGGTCCGCAGGCTTGCCCATAGCAGAACGAGGATCGCCAGGCCGCCGAGCAGCGACAGCGTCACCGCCTCGCGCCGATAGGTCTGGTACAGCCGATCGGTTTCACCCTTGAGGTCGAGCAGGACGACATCCCCGCCTGAGGCGGCGGCGGATGACGCGATCGCATCGGCCAGGCGCCCCCGATCGGTGACGCCGCGCAATGGCAGCATGGCGATCCACTTGCCATTCGACGGGATTAGCCCGTTTGACTGGATCAGCAACGAATCCAGTTTGAGCGACAGGCTGGTGCCGTCGAGGGCGGCGCGGTCCAGCGGCGGCTGGGTCTTGGCGGCGGCGACCTCATCGAGGAAGGGCGCGAACAGGTCCGGACGAAACGGCAAGCCGTCCAAGGCCTGTCGCAGGTTCTGGCGCAGCGGATCGGGTGCCGGCAGGGCGGCCTGCCGCGCGGCCTGGGCGGCGCGGCTCGGCAGATACCGCGCCGGGCTGTCGAAGCCGGCGATGAGGCCCTGACCGATCAGCCCGGCGAGAGGTTCCGCCATGGCCTCGGCGGTCTGCAAGGCATGATCTTGGTCGGCGGCGGTGATCACCAGCATGAAACCGACATCCGGGGCGCCGATATCCCGGCGCAGCCGCTCATCGAGCTGCTGACCGGCCTGCGCGATCGGGCTGAGGCTGGACAGGCCGGTATCCCAGACCGACTCGCGGCGCAGGACGAGCAGCAGGATGCCCGCCCCCGCCAGCACCAGCAGCGGCAGGCGCAGCCGGGAGGCGTGGCGCAGCATCGCCAGCGTCGGGCGGGCGATGCCGGTCGCGACTCGTGGCGCGAAATCGGCGGGCAGCAACAGCGGCAGCACCCATCTGGTGACGCCGACCGCGACGACGAGGCCGCTGATCGAAAATAGCCCAAGCTGGGCCAGGCCGGTGAAACTGGAAAACAGCAGGGCGCCGAAGCCGCAGATCGAGGTGAGCACGCCCAGCCGCAGGGTCGGCCAGATTCGCGGCAGGGTCAGCGCCGGCGGGCTGCCCGGCGCGGTTTGGGTGAACAGGTAGATCGCGTAATCGACAGCCTCGCCGATCAGCGTGACGCCGAAGCCCAGCGTGATGCCATGAACCGAGCCGAAGCCCAGGCTGACCGCGGCGACACCCGCCAAGGCGCCCGACGCGACCGGCAGCAGGGCCAGTGCCAGCACCCGGGGCGAGCGATAGACCGTCAACAGCAGACCCGCGACCAGCACCGTCGCCAGCATGGAAAAGCGCCAGGCATCGCCCTCGATCCGGTTCCGCGTCGCGACCGAGAAAACACCTGGACCGCTCATGACCAGACGGGCCGTCTCGGCCCCGCCAATGGATCGTTTGGCCTCATCGAAGCCGGCGCGGATCACACCGATGACGGATTGCTGGGCGTCGATATCGAAGCCCGGCGCGCTGGTTTGCGCGACCAGCAGCGCGCGCGCGCCATCCGGCGAGAACCAGACGCCCTCGCGGCTCGCCGGCCGTGCCTGGCCCGACAGCCCCTCCAGCAGATGCAGCAGCTCGCCCGTGGGATCGTCGGGCAGCACGCGCTTTACCAGAAGGCCGGTCGGCGATGTCAAAAGCTGCAGATCGTTTTCGAGCGCCACGCGCAAACCGGCGGTGGAGAACCGCTCCGCCGTCACCGCGTCGCTCAGGAGATAGCGGTTACGCCATAGGAATTGCTGGTCGCGATCGGCGCCCATCGACTCGCCATTCTCGACCGATACGAGGCTCCGATCCGCGCGCAGCCGTGCCGCCAGCGCCTTGCCGAGCGGCGCCAGCGCCGCCGGGGGGGCGCCCTCGATGCCGATCAAAATCAGCCGCGAGACGACGCCATCGCGCAGTTGTTCGACCAGCACCTGCTGGGCGGCCGATGGCGACCGGGGGAGAAAAGCCGAAAGATCGGTGGTCACCGTCGTCCGGCTGATCACGCCGAACGACACCAGGATGACTGTCAGCCATAGGCCGATCGGCAGCCAGCGCGATCGGCTCACGGCGTATCCTGGGTGATGGTCATGATCGAGCGATCGCCATCCGCCTCGCGGATCTCGATGCTCTGAAGCTGCGCGGCCTCGCCCTGGACGCGGATCGATTGGATCGCCGCCCGCATCTTCGCGTCGCGCGGCAGCAGCAGCAATTGCCAGGCGGTCTCACGCCCCTCGATGCTCACGTCGTAGAACCGGTTGAGCGCGCCGAGGTCGCCGGCCAGCGTGCCGCGGATGCTTTCGACGAAACCCCAGATCTCCGGGTACTCCGGCAAATCCACGACGCGATGCTGGCCGTCGGCCTGATCGATCGTCAGCTTGTCCTGCTCCACCACCAGCCGTTCCGGCTTCGGCGTCAGCGTGTTCTTTTCCAGTCGGGATGGGGCGGAGTAGACCAGCGTTCCGGCGGAATCGACCGGCTGGGTCAGCATGTTCAGGTATTTTCGGTCGACGAAATGCGCCCGTGCCGTTTTCACCTGGCCCAAGAGGCCCATCAGGCGCTCGACGCTCCACGCCGCATCGGCGCGTGCAGGAGCGGGAAGACTGGCGGAGACGCAGAGCAGCAGCAAGCCGATGAAGCGGCGCCCGGTGAAGCAGGGGCCGATGAATCGTATGACGGCCATGGCTAATGCCAGAAGTCGAAGAAATTGAACCAGTTATAGGGTGCTGAACGGGTGTGATGCTCGATCCGTTCCGCATAATGGCGAATTGCCTGCTCGATCGCCGCCTCACGGTCGTCGCGCGCCACGGCGGAGAAATCCGCCAGCAGCTCGAAATGGACCTCATAACGGTTGCCGCCGCGATAGAGGCCCACGCCCAACATGACCGGCCGCTTCAGCAGCGCCGCCATGCGGAACGGCCCGGTGGCGAAGGCCGCGGGCTCGCCCAAGAACGGATACCGGATGTCGCCGTGGCTTTTGCCGTCGATGGTCCGGTCGGTCAGCAGGCCGACGAAATCGCCGCGTTCCAGACATTCCTCGACGCGCAGCATGGAACCCAGCCGGCCGAGGCCGATCACTTCGACGGTCCGGCTCGCATTGATGGCGCCCAGCACGGAACTTATCTTTCGGGCGTTGTCCTCGAACATCGCGAGATCGACGCGCAGGCCCGGCTGCGCATGGCCGAGCGCGCGGATCACCTCGAAGCTGCCGAGATGCGCGCCGAACATCAGACAGCCCTCGCCGCTGGCGAGGAAGTTCGCCGCGAGCGCTTCCCCATGGATACGGATATCGAATAGCGCCTGCTGATCGTTGAGCAGGAACACCCGGTCCAGCAGGCAGGAGGCGAAGGCGTGATAGTGGCGGAACAGATCGATGAAGCCGATCGACCGGCCGAGGACCTTGCGCAGATAGGCACCCGACGACCGGCGCGGCTTGCGGGAGAACAGCACGAAATAGACGCAGATCGGGTGCAGCAGCAGGCGGGCGACCGGCCGTCCCAACCGCAAGGCGATCCAGACGATCAGCTTGATCGTCGCGACATTGCTGCGCTCCCGCCGATCAAGCCACTCCTGCGTCGTTCCGGGGGCTAGGATCAAACCGACGCTCCCAACCAGCCGATGCTGCCGGTCAACACGGTCCGGTGCGCGACGACGCAGTCGAATTTAACGCCCCCGAATCTGGTGTCGCTGGCCGGCAGATCCTCGCAGCGGATCTCCATACGGTCGCCCGGCCGGACCGGGTGGAGGAATTTGGCGGCGCGAATCTCGTAGGCGGTATGCCGGCCGGCCAGATCCGCCGCCCGCAGCACCGCTTCCAGCAGCACGGCGCCGGGAATGATCGGGTTGCCCGGGAAATGGCCCTCGGCCGTCGGATGGTCGACGGCGAACAGATGATCCGAGATCGACGCCATGGCGGCCATTATCCGCCGGCGGCCGCGGATCGCGCGATCAGCTCCAGCGCCGCCTCGCGGGGCAGTTTTCCGGTGGCGTTGCGCGGCAGGGCATCGACCAGGCGCAGCGGCCGGGGCAGAAACGGCCGGTCGACGCGGCTGCGCAAGGCGGCGAGGATCGCCTCGGCGGTGAGGCCGGGGGCGACGACGAAGGCGGTCAGCCGGGTGACGCCGTCCGGCACCTCCTCGGGCATGACGAAGACTCCGTCCAAGACGCCAGGTATCGAATTCAGCTGAAAGTTGAGATGCGCCAGCGACGTCCGCTTGCCGGCGATATTGACCAGATCGGCCAACCGGCCATGCAGCAGGAAACGATCCGGCGCCCGCAGGTCGATGATGTCGGCCAGCAGCGCGTCCTTGGCCAGGAAATCGCCCTGGGCCCAGGTGCCGTGTTCATCTTGCCGCAACGTGATGCCGGGTAGGCACTGCCACGCCTCGCCGGCGACCGGGCGGCGCGTGGCGATCTGGCCGGCTTCGGCGCAGCCATAGATCTCGTGGAGCGGGGCGCCGAAGGCGGCCTCCGCCGCCGCGGCGGTTTGCGGGGCCAGCGGCGCCGTCGCCGAGAGCACGAAGTCCAGCTTGGGCAGACCGCTGGGATCCGCCAGCAAGGCGCGCAGATGGATCGGCGTGGTGACCAGCAGGCGCGGCCCCGGCAGTTCCGCGAGTGCCGCCGCGATATCGCCCGGATAGAACGGCCGTCCCGCATGCATCGCGATGCCATGCTGCAGGGCGAGCAGCACGGTCGATTCCAGGCCATACATATGCTGCTGCGGCACGGTGCCCAGCAGGGTCACGGCTTCGCCGCCGGCGATCCCCAGCGCGGCACCGGCGCCGAGCGTGCTGCCGACCAGGGAGCCCCAGCTCTTGACCTGCGGCATGGGGTCGCCGGTCGATCCGGAGGTGAACGCGATCGCGGCGATCTGGTCGGCCGGAAAGGCCGGCGCCTCGGCGGCGGCGGGGTGGGTGATCGTTTCGGGATACGCGATGCGCGGGATCGGCGGCGGGGCGGCTTTCCCGTCGGTGAGGGCGGCGAGCCCCGGATGCTGCGCCGCCAGGCGCCGCAGCAAGGCCGGCGTGTCGTTCGGCGGCAACAGGCTGATCCGCCCCTGGCACAACGCCGCGGCGAGCCCGACCGTGAAGCGGTAGCGGTCGGCGCAGAGATTGAGCACGGGCCCGTCCGCCGGCCCGACCGCCCGCAGGGCCGCCGCCACCGTCGCGACCTCGGCCAGGAAATGCCGGACCGTGATGGCCCGGCCCCGCCGCCAAGCCATGATCCGATCCGGGTTGTCGTGGCGGAGCAGGGGCAGTGGCGTCATCGGGCGAGACGGCCCGGCTGACCGGCGGTCCGACCGGCGGCCTGGTCGGTTCTCTGCGCCGCCGCCTGGGCGGTGAAGACGCGAATGAGGTCGGCGATCTTGCCGTGGGAATGGTGGCGAAACCGCGCCAGGCGATAGCCGTATTCGCAAGCGAACATCAGCACGGTCAGGGGCCATTCCAGCACGTTCACGAACAGCGACCAAGTGTCGGCCGAGGCAAAGAGGTACAGCACCAGCGAGCCCAGCAATTGGGCGGCGAAGAACCAGCACCAGGCCCAGGTGACCCGCCTCGTATAGGCCACCATGTCGCCGGGCAGCCCGCCGCGTACCTTTCGAGCGACGATGGTGATCAGCGCCTCGCGCCCCGGCAGCAGGGTGCCGCCGAACAGGGCCAGCATGCCGATGTAAACCGCCGCGTGGCGGGCGCCGGAAGCCACGATCATGCCGCCGCGCGCGGAATACCAGGTGGTCGCCACCATCAGGGCGATGCCCGCCACCACCCACCACCGGTAAGGATGCCGGGACCGCAGCAGCAGGGTCACCACCGCCGCCGCTTGAAGCAGATTCAGCACGAGCACGAGCATGGTCCATTTCCCGGTCGCGACCGAGGCATGGATCAGGACCGGGTACACGGTCAGCGCCACGGCCACCGTTGCTTTGCCGACCCAGGCGGCCGTCACCCGCATCGACTCACCCAGCGTTTCTTGTCAGCCGGCGCCTCATTTCACCCGGTGTTCTTCGATATGCTGGTTGAGGCTGCGCAGCGAGCTGAAGGTCTTTTCGTTATCGGCATCGTCCGACCGCAATTTGAACCCATAGGCCTTTGAGATGGCGAGCGCGATTTCCAGAATATCGATCGAGTCCAAGCCCAGGCCTTCGCCATAGAGCGGGGCATCCGGGTCGATCTCGGTGGCTTGGATCTCGAGATTTAGGGTGGTGACGATCAATTGCGCAAGTTCCAGTTCCTGCGCGCTATGCACCTTTAGCTCAGTCATCTCAGCCTGTGAAATCACTCGGTCGACCCTAAAACAGTGGAGGATGGCACGCTGCATCATATTCTAACACAACCCCGCGCCGACATCTTAGCGAATGAATGTACGGGTTTGGTTGTGATTTTCTTAGTCTGGGGCAGCGCGGCCGGTCGATGGGGGAGGCTCATGGCATACATTGGCAAAGGCGGCAAAGGCGCCGTCATTGGCAAAGGCGGCAAAGGCGCCGTCGCGATCTGGAACGGCATCACGGATGCCGGCCGGGGCGAATTCCTCGCCTGGCATAATCGCGAACACATTCTGGAGCGGGTCGGCATTCCGGGATTTCATCGCGGGCGCCGCTATAGCGCCCTTGAGGGAGATCCGGAGTTCTTTACCCTCTATGACGTCGCGGATGTCGACGTCCTGTCCGGTGCCGATTATCTGGCGCGGCTGGCGGCGCCGACGCCGTGGACCCGGCGCGTCATGCCGGCCTTTACCGACATGGCGCGGGCCCTGACGCGGGTCGTCGTATCGCGCGGTCTGGGCGAGGGCGGGGTGCTCGCCACGCTGCGTTTCGAGACGCATGACGAGGCGGGCTTGGCGGCGTCGGTCGAGGCCGCCGCCGGCCGCGTCCTGGAGGCGCATCCCGAGATCGTCGGAGTGCATCTGTGCTGCGCCGATGTCGCGGCGAGCAGTGTGGAGACCGCCGAACGCAAGGCGCGCGGCGGCACCACCGATGTCCCTCGGACCATTATACTGATCGAAGGCACCGATCCGGCGGTGGTCCGGCAGGTCGGCGAGGCGGCGTTCCCCGATGCGCTGCTGGCCCGTCATGGCGCCACCGGCTGCCTACGCGGTCTCTATCGCCACGAGATCTCGATCTCGGGACAGGAACTCGGCCGCTTCTGACCGGCACTCCCTATCAATGCAAACTCTGATCTGGGCAAACTCTGATCTGGCGGCACGCTCCAAATATGCTAGCCATGAGGCATGTCATGGGGGAGCCTGGTTGATGTCCTATAGCCCGTCGTCTCATCTCACGCAGCATTGGCACCTGACCAAGCCGGCCGCTACCGGCAAGCGGGGCATGGTGGTGTCGCAATCGAAAGCCGCCGCCGAGGCGGGCATCGCCATCCTCGATGCCGGCGGCAACGCGGTCGACGCGGCGGTCGCCGCCGCCCTGGCGCTGGCAACCGCCGAGCCGTGGAATTCCGGCCTGGGCGGCATCGGTTTCGCCCTGGTGCACCGCGCCGGCCAGCCGCGCGCGGAGGTGGTCGATTTCGGACCGGTGGCGCCGCGCGGCCTCGATCCCTCGCATTTCAAGCTGACCGGCCGGATGAAGCAGGACCTGTTCGCCTGGCCGGAGGTCGAGGATGACGCCAATATCCACGGCCCGCTGTCCTTCGCCGTCCCGTCGGCGACCGCGGGCTATGCCCATATGCACAAGCTGTGGGGCCGGTTGCCGCTGGCGGAGGTGATCACTCCGGCGGTGGCGTTGGCCAAGCGCGGCCTGCCCGCCGATTGGTTCACTACCCTCAAGATCGCCAGTTCGGCGGCCGTGCTGCGGCGCTATTCGGAAAGTGCCCGCATCTATCTGCCGGGCGATCTGCCGCCGGTGGCGCCCTATCAGGGCAAGCCCGGCTTTCTCCGGCAGGGCAAGCTGTCGGAAACGCTGGAGCGGCTGGCCCATGCGGGCTTGCGCGATTTCTACGAAGGCGACGTCGCGGCCGGCATCGCCGCCGATGTGAAGGCGATGGGCGGCGTGCTGTCGCTGGACGATCTGCGGCGGTGTCAGGCGCGTGTCCTGCCGGCGACGGAGGTGACCTGGCGCGGCCGCACGCTGCAGCTGCCCGGCGGCCTTACCGCGGCGCCGACGCTCACCCGCGTGCTCGACCAGATGGCCGATGCGCCCTATGGCGACATGCCGTCCGCTGCGTGGTACGCCGCCCTGGCCCGCGCCATGAAGCTCGCCTACGCGGAGCGCCTCGCGGGGCTGGGCGATGCCGAGCCGAAGGCCGCGGAAAGCTGCACCACCCATCTCACCGTCGCCGATGTCGAGGGCACGATGGTGTCGATGACCACGACGCTGCTCTCGTCGATGGGCAGCCGCGTCGTGCTGCCCGGCTCGGGCGTGCTGATGAACAACGGCGTGATGTGGTTCGACCCGAGACCGGATCAGCCGAATTCGATCGCCCCCGGCAAGCGGCCGCTGACCAATATGCTGCCGGTGATCCTGAAGGATGGCGACCGGCCCTGGATCGCCGCCGGCGCCTCGGGCGGCCGCCGTATCCTGGCCTCGGTCTTCCAATTGCTGACCTTCGCGGCGGATTTCGGCATGGACCCGGAGACCGCGGCCCATCATCCGCGCATCGACGTGTCCGGCCCGGACGCCGTCACCGCCGACCAGCGGCTCTCGGCGGAGACGATCGCGGCGCTCGAAGCCGAGGGGCCGACCGAGATCGTCGAGCACGCGGTCATGCCGGTGAACTTCGCCTGCCCGAACCTGATCGCGCGCAACCCGGACGGCAGCTATACCGGCATCAGCGACGCCGTGTCGCCATGGTCCGCCGCGGTGGCGCAGGGCAGCGCATGATCAAGCGATCATGGATAAACACCCGGGTCTGGAGCGTTGTCGTGAAGAGTGCGTGTGCGCTCGGTAGACTATCTTGATGGGGGTTATCTTGACGAATCGTCGCAGTCGGTTGGGCTGGTTGTTGAGCGCGCAGGCGCTGGCCGTGGTGGTGACGGTAGCGGTGCCGCTGGCCTCCGCGTCGGCGCAGACCTATGGCACCGATAATCGCGAATGCGACCGGACCTCGCTGTCCAACGTGTTCAGCACATCGACCAACAATATCGTCGGCTCGGCGGTGGGGGGTGCCGCCGGCGGGTTGCTCGGCAGCCAGTTCGGCAAGGGGTCCGGCAATACCGTGATGACCATCGCGGGCGTCCTGGGCGGCGCGCTTGCCGGCGGCACGGTCGGTCGCTCGATGGAGCCGGTCGATCACGGCTGCATCAATCAGGCGCTGGAGCACACGCCGAGCGGACAATCCGTCGCCTGGCAGAACCCGGACAACCACGCCTCATACTGGGTGACGCCGACCAAAACCTATCAGCAAGCCGGCAAGCCCTGCCGGCATTATACCACCACCGCCCTGATCGATGGCCGCAGCCAACGGCTCCACGGCACCGCCTGCCGTCAGGAGGACGGTGCCTGGCGCCAGCAATAGGGGCGGATAAGGGTGGTCGGTCATATCCGCCGACCACCCGTTCGCCCGCAAGTCTGTAAATATGCCGTTGCAACTCGGGAGTTGATTTTTCCCGCCGCGCGGCTTGGCGCTCGCTTGAGTGGGCTGAGCTTCTGCGATATGGTCGTCGCGCACGTTATATTTGCGTGCGCGAATATTGCCTTGCGGCGGGGCGGAAGTCAGCATGTTTTCAAGTAGTGCTTATCCGTATACTACAGTCGTAAGACTTGCTGCGATATACCCGTCACTGAATGAAATCGATTATTTCTCCGGAGTGCTCGTCGCCCCGAACGAGGTCTTGACGGCCGCGCACGGGGTTTGGCAGCAAGGTACGGGGGCCGCGACCACCGTCTATGCGTCGGTGGATGAAAACGGGTCCAGTTTTCCTTACAGCACCATCACTGCGAGCAATTTCCATTACATCGCCGTCAATGATGCGGGTGGCACTGAAACCGCCGCGACATCGCAGAACGACTATGCCCTTATCCATCTCAGCCAGAGTGTCACGGGCGCCGGAACGATGCAGATCGGCCAGAATTACGCCGGCGGCACGATCAGCATCGATGGCTATCCGGGTGCTGGAAACCAGCTCATGTCCGATGGCTCGGGCACGATAACGGCCAATTCGATCTACACCGTTTATACCGGCTTCGTCGGGCTGGGTGCCGGCAGCAGCGGCGGTCCGCTTTGGACTTATGTGAACGGACAGGCGACCGTGGTCGGCCTGGTATCGACCACCGGCTACGCGAATATGATCACGACGGCCGAATACAGTCAGATCCAGGCCTGGATCGCGGCCGATAACCCGACCTCCTCGACCGTGTCGCCGGTCCCGGCGGCGACGATCCTGAGCAGCCAACCGGCCATCGCATCGCTGGATGCGTCCGGGTCTTCCAATATCATCTGGGAGAACACCTCCGGGCAGGTGGTGTATTGGACAGCGAACGGGACGACGTCGCCGACCGTCAGTGTGCTCGGGCCGGCAGTGTCGAGCGATTACACCATTCAAGGCGTTGGCGATCTCAACGGATCGGGCCGGTCGGATATCGTCTGGCGCAGCAGCAGTAGCGGGCAGGTGGTCTATTGGCAGACCAACGGCACCGCCAATCCGACGGTAGGGGTACTCGGCGCGGTGGTGCCCTCGACCTATCGGATCGTGGGGGTTGGCGATCTCAACAATACGGGTCACGCCGATATCATCTGGCAGAACACCTCCGGCCAAGTGGTGTATTGGGCGACCAACGGGACGAGTTCGCCGACGGTCTCGGTGCTGGGGCCGGCGGTTTCCTCCGACTGGACGATCCAGGCGGTCGGCGACCTCAATGGCTCGGGCCGTGCGGATATTCTGTGGCGCAACACCAACGGTCAGTTGCTGTACTGGGAAAGCAACGGTTCCAGCACGCCCGCCGTCGCGGTGTTGGGGCCGGTGGTTCCAACGGATTGGAAGGTCAAGGGTCTCGGCGATCTGAACGGCACCGGCCATGAGGATATCGTCTGGGAGAGCAGCGGCGGCCAGGTCGTGTATTGGCAGACCAATGGCACGAGTTCGCCGACGGTATCGGTCCTTGGCCCGGCGGTTTCCTCCGACTGGTCGATCCAGGCGATCGAGGATCTGAATGGAACCGGCAAGGCGGATATCGTCTGGCGGAATACCAACGGGCAGGTGCTGTATTGGCAGTCCAACGGGACCAGCTCGCCCACGGTCACCCTGTTGGGCTCCGCCGTACCCAACAACTGGAGCATACAGGGGCATCTGGCAAGTTGAAGCCGGGGCGAGGTGAGGCCGATGGCGTCATGAAGGGGAAGATCGGCGACATCCAGATCCTCCGCGCGGTGGCGATCATGCTGGTGTTGCTGCAGCACCTGACGATCACCGAAGCCGTCTTCCATGCCTGGAAGATACCGCTCGACATGTCGTTCTACCTGGGCGTCGATCTGCTTTTCGTGGTGAGCGGGTACATCGTTACGACCTCGATGTATCGCGACGGTTTCAACGTTCGGTCGTTTTTCGTGAAGCGGGTCTTCCGGCTGTATCCCGCTCTCCTGGCGTTCCTCGCCCTCAGTTTCGCAGTTTATTTCCTGTTCCGCCATGCGCCGATCTCGTCGACATCGGTGACGATCTTTCAAATGAGCAAGCCGGTTTTCTGGCAGGCCGTGCTGGCGGTGCTCACCGGCACCTATACGCTGGAGCAACCCCCCGGATATTCATTCCAGGCGATCTGGAGCCTCTCCGTCGAGTTCCAGTTCTATGGTGCGATGGCCGTGCTCTGCGGCCTTCTGGGGCTTTTCCCACGGCTCGACAGGCGATCCGTCTTTTCGGCGGTCGCGGCGCTGTGCGGGCTGATCTGGCTGGTCATCTCGCTGAATCGATTCTACCTCCTGTCGAGCGGCGGCTTTTTGAATTTCGGCGATACCATCGCGTATCTGACGAACTGGAAATTCGATTTCCTGATGGTCGGCGTGCTGGTCGCCTACCTCAAAACCAAGATAGCTCTTCCCGAGGCATCGATACGCTGGGTGCGGGCGGCGTTGCCGCTGGTCTGTCTCATCGCGCCGCTGATCCTGGTCGGTCGCTCCGGCTCGCCCTTCGCGCCCATCGCGGAAGCCCGTCTGTTGAACGGTCCGGCGCTTTTCGTCACAGGCCTGGCTTTCGCTCTGCTCGTCTGGCTGGCCTCCGACAACCGCGCGTTCCAGATCCAAACCGGCGTCATCCATCGCTCGCTCATGGCGATCGGGGAGCGGAGCTATACCCTCTATCTGGTCCATTTCCCGGTCTTGGCCCTCGCCTGGGCGATCATCCAGACATATGCTCCGTGGACGTTCAGCTACAGCGCCCTGTCCTACGGCATCGCGCAGGTGGCGGTCGGCGCCTGCCTCATCGTTCCGATCACCGAGGGTATCCTGCGGTTGCTGGAGCGTCCCGGCATCCAAATCGGCCATAGCCTCGTGAAGCCGCCCGAACCGAGGCTTGCGACCGCGGTTGTCGGCAATCGTTCATAAGGCACGCTGTTCCGGCCATCGATCTCCTCAAGTTCATCATCGCCGGTTACAAGGTACTTCATGCGTCGACTTAAGAGACTGATCCGCGCCGCCCTCTGGCGACGGATAAAGCGCCGTTTCGCGGGGGAGATCGGGCAGCTTGTCGACGCCGCGACCGTCGCCGCCCGCACGACCGATCAAGAATTCTCGGCGCTGCGCCAGGCCACCGCGAAAAACATCATCCTGAAATCATCCGGCGATATCTGGTTCGAGGCGCGGTTCAACGACGTCGACGTGGTTCTGCCCGGCGACACCATCCGAACGATGATCCATTGCATCTATTCGACGGAAGAGTGTCCGATCCTGATCGCGGTCGAAGACAATCATTTGCACTGGATGATCTCGAAGCTCCAGCCAGGCAGCGTGTTCCTCGATGTCGGCGCCGCGACCGGGGCCATGTCGGTGCCGATCGCCAAGCGCTTCGGCGAGAGCGTGGCACTCTATGCCTTCGAGCCGGCGCGCAAGGCGCGGGCGCTGCTGATCGCGACGCTGGACCGCAACGCGCTCACCGCCGTCACGGTCATTCCGGAGGCCGTCGCGGATACAATCGGTGCCGTGACTTTCGCGGAATTCGTCTACGACGAGGCGTCCGACCGGCCCTATCTGCCCGAGACCTCGACAATTCATACGCCGATGATCGAGGGCACCGACATGCTCCGATACGACGTGCCGGTCACGACCCTCGATGCGTTCGCGGCCGAACACGGGTTGCTGGGACGACCGGCGGTCGTCAAGGTCGATGTGGAAGGCTTCGAGGTTCAGGTGCTGCGGGGGGCCGCGGCGTATCTCGCCGCCGCGCGCCCCTGGCTGGCCATCGACATCCATCGCGACCCCTTCGGCGAAGACACCACCGAGGCAAAGGTCGTCGGTATTCTCGAACCGCTCGGCTATAGCATCGAACGGATGGGACATGTCGTGCTGGCCTCGCCAACCGTGAGCAGCCCCGAGACCCCGCCAAACGCTTGACCGGTTTCGCAGCGACTCCGGACGGAGGCCCACGACCTCCGTCCCGGCGTCCCGTCAGCGGCGATGGATCAGGAAGGACAGCCCATAGCCGATCGCGCCGGCGATCAGCAGCGCCGCCAGCGGTTGCTCTTCGACGGTTCGGCTCAGGGCCTCGGTGCGCCGGGCCCCCGTGGCATAGATCTGGTCGCCGATTTCGGTGGCTTTGTGGGTAGCCTGCCGGGCGGCGTCGCGGACGACGGTCGAGGCCTGATCCGTCACTTCCTTGGCGGCCTGGCCGACCAGCGTCGCACTGGCCCGCGCCGCTTCCGTCAGCCGGTCCTTGGCCTCGTCATAGCTCGCCTGCAGCCTGCCGAGGCTCTGATCGACCTTGCCCTCGACCTGGGTGCGCACATCGCCGGTCAGCGTTCCGACACCTTGTTCCACATTGCCCTTAACCTCTTGGACGAAACCCGTTACGCGTTTTTCATTCATGGCTAACTCCTCTGTCAGAAATAGCGGCCGGCGTGGCGATTTTCCGCCCTGGCGTTACCGACCAACGCCCGTGCCTTATCATTTCGAACGGAAAGCGAAGAGTTTTGATCCATTTGCGGTCGACGATTGTCCGGCGACGCGGTTGCCGCGCTAGGGGATGAGGAGCGGGGAGCCGGTGGTGGTGCCGGCCTCCATTGCCCGGTGCGCCCGGGCGGCGTCGGCCAGCGGGAACGTCTCGCCGATCCTCACGCGCAGCCCCTCCGCCAGCTTCGCGAACAGCGCCTCGGCGGCGATCCGATAGGCCGTTCCGTCGCCGATATAGGCGATCACGCTGGGCCGGGTGAGGTCGACCGATCGGCGGGCGGCGGCGGCGGCGAGATCCGGTTCCGCGACGGGGCCGCTGGCGCGGCCGATGGTGGCGACGGTACCGCCGGGGCGCACGCAGTCGAGGGTGCGCCCCAAAGTCGTGCCGCCGATGCCGTCGATGGCCATGTCCACGCCCCGGCCGCCGGTCAGGTCACGGACCGCCGCGACGAAATCCGCCTCGCGATAGAGGATGGCATGGTCGGTCCCATAGTCCCGCGCCAACGCCGCCTTGGCGGTCGTGCCGACGGTGCCGATCACGGTGGCACCGAGGGATTTCGCCCATTGCGCCAGGATCAGGCCGAGCCCGCCGGCGGCGGCATGGATCAGCACCGTATCGCCGGCGGCGATACCCCGGCCCTTGGTCATCAGCATCTCGGCGGTGAGCCCGCGCAGCATCACCGCGGCGGCGGTGGTCTCGGTAATCGTGTCGGGCAACCGGATCAGGCGATCCGCCGGGATCAGCCGGGCCGCCGCATAGCCGCCGACCGGCAACCCGGCATAGGCGACCCGGTCGCCGACCGCGACGGTGTCGACGCCGGGGCCGATCGCCTCGACCCCGCCGGCGCCCTCGACGCCAAGCGCCACGGGGAGGGCCGGCAGCGGATAGAGCCCGAGCCGATGATAGATATCGACGAAATTCACGCCGATCGCCGTTTGTCGGATCAGCACCTCGCCGGTGCCGGGCGAGGGCAGGTCGACGTCTTCGGCGACGAGCATTTCGGGGCCGCCGACGCTGTGTATGCGCGCCATCTGGGTCATGATGTCCATCCTGTCGATCTATCGTCGACACGCAGGTTATGTCGTGTCTTCCCGCCCAGTAATTCCCAATTATAGTGAAATATCTGAGCTATTTTGCACAGATTGATGTTTCGGCGGGAGCTGGCGGTGAACTGGGACGACCTCAAGATTTTTCTGGCGCTCGCTCGACTGGGCAGCCTATCGGCGGCGGCGCGGACATTGCGGGTTGAACATTCGACCGTCGCCCGCCGTGTCACGGCCCTGGAGCAGGCATTGGGCATCCGGCTGTTCGATCGTCTGGCGCGCGGCTATCTGCTGACGGCGGAGGGTGAACGGCTGATCGGCCCGGCCGAACGTGTGGAGACGGAAGCCTTCGCGGTCGAGCGCAGCGTCGGCGATGCCGCCGGTGGGTTGGCCGGCAGCGTCAGGATCACCGCCCCGCCCAACTTCGCCACCCATTTCCTGGCGCCGCGCCTGGCATCGATCCGCGAGCGCTATCCGGCGATCCAGATCGAGCTTGTCGGCGACAGCCGGGCGGTCAGCCTCACCCGCCGCGAGGCCGATCTCGCCATTCGTTTGTCGCGGCCCGAGGATGGCGGCCTGATCGTTCGCAAGCTGGGTGTCCTGGGCATGGGCGTCTTCGCCGCCCGACGCTATCTGGACGGTCGCGCGCCCGCCGATTTCGATTACCTCGGCTATGACGAGAGCTTGGAGCATCTGCCGCAACAGCGGTGGATCCTGGGGCTCGCGGGGGATCGTCCGCTGGCAGTACGGGCGAACGACCTCACCACCATCATCCATGCCGCGAAGGCGGGGCTGGGGGCCGCGGCCCTGCCGATCTTCGTGGCTGAACAAGAGCCATCCCTGGCGCGTCCGCCGCATGCGGCGGAGACGCTCGACCGCGAGATCTGGCTGCTGGTCCACCCCGACCTCAGCCGCTCGCCGCGCATCCGCGCGGTCATGGATCTGGTCATCGGCTGGGTCGAGGGCGCGAAACAGCTTTTGGCCGGTCGGTAACGGGGCGCTGCGTCAGCGCGACGAGGCCTGGTTCGGCAGGCGCATGGTGACGGTCGTGCCGAGGTCCTTGCCGCTGGCCACATGCAGGCTGCCGCCATGGGCCTCGATCATCCGGCGGGCCAGCGGCAGGCCGAGCCCGGTGCCTTCGAACCGGCGGTTGAGGCCGCTCTCGACCTGGCCGAACGGTTCCAGCGCCACCTGCAATTCGGCCTCCGTCATGCCGATGCCGTGATCGGCGATGGAGATCTCGACCGCGCCGTCCGGCGCGCGGCCCGTGGCGAGCGTCACCACCTTGCCGATACCGGAGAACTTGATGGCGTTGGCCAGCAGGTTGATGACGATCTGGCGCGTGCGGACCGGATCGACCGACAGCACGGGATCGTCCAAGCCATAGGCGCGGGCGATGGTGACGTCCCCGGTCTCGGCCGCCAGCTGGAGGTATTGCACGCAGCCGTCGAGCAACCGGTGCAGATCGATCTCTTCCCGGTGCAATTCCAGCTTGCCGGCTTCGACCTTGGAGAGGTCGAGGATGTCGTTGATGATCGCCAGCAGGTGCTTGCCGCCCTGGCGGATGAAATCGAGATATTCCCTTTGCGTGGGGGTCAGCGGACCGCCGATACCGGAGCTCATCAGGTCGGCGAAGCCGATGATGGCGTTGAGCGGCGTGCGCAGCTCGTGACTGGTATTGGCGAGGAACTCGCCCTTCGCTTTGCTGGCGGCCTGGGCGCTGGCGAGAGCCGCCGCCAATTCCTCCTCACGGGCGACGTCGGCGGAGACATCGCGGTAGAGGCCCAGCCAGGTGCCGTCCGGCGACGGCACGGTGCGCACCTCGAGCCATCGTCCGGTCAGGCTGCTGCGGCGGAACTGCCTTGCCTTCTGCTCTCGGGCGCTGCGTTCCCGGATGGCGACCAATTCGGCGGGATCGCCAGGCCCGTAATCGCCGCGCGTGGCCAAGGTCATGCGGAAGGTTCGCGCCACATTGTCGCTGGCCAGGATCCGCTGTTGCTGTGCCTCGTCCAGATCGTTTATCCGAAACAGCAGATCGTTCCAGGCGACCATGTTGCCGGCCGCGTCGAAGAGGTGCGCCCCATCCGGCAGACCGTGCAGGATCGTCTTCAGCAAATTCGCTTGACGGGCCGCCACGGTCTCCGCGTCGCGGGCGCGGTCGAGCGCCGCCGCGAGGTCCGCCTCGCGCCGCTTCATCTCCGTGATGTCGGTGCGCAGACCGATGCTGCTGCCGTCCGCCATGCGGCGATGGTCGATGCGCACCCAACGCCCATCGGACAGGAGCTGCTCGCGCGATGCCTGCGGAGAGCGAAAGCCTCTGAGGCGTTTCTCGAACAGCTCCTCGGCCGTCGCATCGATACTCCGATAGATGCCGGCCTCGATCCCCTCGTGGAGAATCTCAGTGAAGAGCATGCCATCCCGGAAGAGATGGGCCGCCTCCGGGTACATCCGGCGATAGATGGTGTTGCAGGCGATCAAGCGCTCGTCGGGTCCGAACATGATGAAGCCGCCGGGAAACGCCTCGATCGCGAGTTCGAAGCTCTCGCTGCCGGCGGATACGGGATCCAACCCGTCAAGGGTCTCGGCCAGCCCTGGCTCGTCGCGTCGCTCTGCAGCTTTATCTGCCGTCATGCCGTAGATGCTCGCGGAAGTGGTGCGGGGTGATCGTGGTGTGGTTCGCTTACGATCTGGTTAAGGGGATGGTTCCGTGCCGAAGGGTCCGATCTTCACTAGACGCGCGCCGCTCCCACAGCGTACACGCGATTGCCGGATACGGGATATTGATGGATCATCCCCGGGCCCGGATCAAAGCCGGGCCGATGCGCAGCTTCTCCGCCGACTCCTCGCCATGCGGAAGACCGAAGGAACCCCCGATTGAGCAAATTTCGTCCCGTCCTGCCGCAGTTTCTTGTCGCAGCCTCCCTGGGCCTGGCCTTGACGATGTCCACGATGACGTCCGCCGCCGACGCCGCCGATCTGCCCGCGGCGATCAAGGCACGCGGCACCATCATCGCCGCGATCGTGCCGAATTATCCGCCGCTCGACGTGCGCGATCCCGCGACCAACCAGCTTACCGGCCTGGACGTCGATCTGGGCGATGCCATCGCCAAGCGTCTGGGCGTGACCATGCAATGGCAGGAAACCAATTTCGAGCAGATGATGTCGGCGCTGGCCACGGGGCGCGTCGATATCATCATGTCGGGCATGTCCGATCTTGCCAGCCGGCATGACGGGGCGAGCTTCGTCGATTATATGAGCACCGGCCCCGCCTTCCTCACCCGTGCCGACCGGATCGCGGATTTTCCCGATATGCTGGCGCTGTGCGGCAAGGCGGTCGGCGCCAGCCGGCGGACCAATTTCCCGAAGGATATCGCGGCCTGGAACGACGCGAATTGCGTGCCGGCCGGCAAGGAATCGATCCGCTACGTCGGCACCGAAGGCTCCGCCGATGCACGCACCCAGTTGAAGCAGGGCCGCATCGACGCCTCCGTGCAGGGCAACGAGACGATCCCCTACATCATGGCGCAGGAGCCGAATACCTTCGCGCCGATCGGCAAGCCGATCGCAACCCAGCTCACCGGCATCGGCTTCGCCAAGGCGGATAACGCCCTGCGCGACGCGGTGGCCGGCGCGCTGTCCCAGCTGATCGCCGATGGCACCTATAAGCAGCTGCTGACCAAATGGTCGCTGGCCGACAACGCCCTCGAAAAGGTGACGATCGATGCCGGAGAATGAGTGGACTTATCGGGTACCGGTAGCCCCGGCCAATCCGGCGCCCCCGGCGCCGGTGTTTCCCTGGCCGGGCGGTCATCGCTGCGCCATGCAGCTCTCCTTCGACGTGGATGGCGAGACGGCCTGGACCAGCAAGGATCCCAGCAATGCCGAGCGCCTGGTCACCATGTCCTATGGCGGCTACGAGGCGCGCGTCGGGGTGCCGAAGCTGCTCGACATGCTGCGCAGCCTGGGGCTTCGGGCGACGTTCTACATCACCGGCTGGTGCGTCGAGGCGCATCCGGCGATGGCCGAGGCGATCCAGGCCGGCGGCCACGAGATCGCCCATCACGGCTACCATCACCTGATGCCCGATCCGGCCGAGCCCGACGCCATGCGGGAGGAGCTGGAACGCGGTCTGGACACGCTGAAGCGCCGGCTCGGCGTCGTGCCGGCGGGGTATCGCGCCCCCTATGGCGAAAGCTTCGAGGGATTGCGTGCCAGCCTCAAGACACGCGGCTTTCTATATTCCAGCTCGTGGCGCGACGATGTCCGGCCGTACCGCCAGGTGCTGGCGGACGGTACCCCCGGCGTGATCGAGCTGCCGGTCACCATGAGCTATGACGATTGGCTCTATGGCCTGACCCATCGGTTCAGCCCGCGTCCGCTGTTCACCCGCGAGCATGTGCTGTCGATCTGGCAGGACGAGCTGGAGGAGACGCGCGACTGGGGCGGGCTGGTGACGACGGTGCTGCACCCGCAGGTCAGCGGCCGGCCGATGCGCCTGCGCCTGCTGCGCGAGTTCCTGGGCTTCGCGCAAAATCTGGGCGGCGTCTGGATCGCCACCGGCCGCGAGATCGCCGATTATTTCGCGAGCTGCGAGACGCTGAGCGAAACCTATCATGCCGTGCAGCCGGTGGTGCCTCGGTGAGCGCGAGTTCCGACAAGCCCGGTTTGGCCGACAAGCCCGATTTGGTCGACAGGCCCGGTTTGGACGCGGGCGAGGAGCTGACCGCCCAGAACACCCAGGCCGGCATGCCGCCGGTGCCGGCGGCGGCGTCCCGCGATCGGGGGATCGGGCCGTTCAAGCGGCTGGTGCTGCGCGGGGCGACGGTGATCGACGGGACCGGGGCGCCGCCGATCGGCCCGGTCGACATCGTGGTCGAGGGCGGCGTCATCACGATGCTGAAGAAGGTCGGCTCGCCCCAGACGCCGATCAAGCCGGCGCGCCGGCCGGAGCCGGGCGATCACGAGATCGACTGCCACGGCAAATACGTCACCCCCGGCTTCGTCGATTGCCACGCCCATGCCGGCGTCGCCTATCACGCGCTGAACGGCTGGGTGCCGCCGGTCGATTACGTCTACAAGCTGTGGCTGGCCCATGGCGTCACGACGGTGCGCGAGATGGGCTCGTTCAACGGCCTCGGCTGGCTGCTGGACCAGAAGGCGCGGTCGGCGGCGAACACCATCGCGGCCCCCCGGCTGCTGGCCTATGCCTATTTCCCCGCCGTCAACGACATGCTGAAGACCATCCACACCCCCGATCAGGCGCGCGCCTGGCTGCGCCGGGTGAAGGAGCGCGGGGCCGATGGCGTGAAGTTCTTCGGTGCCCCGCCGGCGATCATGCGGGCGGCCCTCGACGAATGCCGCAAGCTCGATCTGCGCAGCGGCTGCCACCACGCCCAGACCGCGGTGACGCGGATGAACGCGCTGACCACCGCCGGCTGGGGTCTGACCAGCGCCGAGCATTATTACGGCCTGCCCGAAGCGCTGTTCGAGGATCGGGTCGTGCAGTCCTTCCCGGCCGAGTACGACTACAACGACGAGTATTTCCGCTTCTCGGTCGCCGGCCAGACCTTCCGCCAGGCGGCGCAGCCGGGCAGCGCCAAATGGAACGCGGTGCTGGACTCGTTCCTGGAACTGGGCTTCACCTTCGTGCCGACCTTCACGATCTACGACGCCAACCGCGACCTGATGCGCATGCGCCAGGCCGATTGGCATAAGGACTACACCTGGAAATCCATGTGGGATTACTTCCAGCCCCAGCGCGGCGGCCACGGCGCCTATTGGTACCGCTGGTCCACCACCAACGAGATCGAGTGGAAAGAGAATTACCGGCTGTGGATGCGGTTCATCAACGACTACAAGAATCGCGGCGGCCGGGTCTGCACCGGCAGCGATTCGGGATTCATCTTCCAGATCTTCGGCTTCGGCTATATCCGCGAGCTGGAGCTGCTGCAGGAAGCCGGCTTCCACCCGCTGGAGGTGCTGCGCGCGGCGACCTCGCAAGGGGCGGATCTGCTGGGGCTGGGCGATGAGACGGGCAGCGTCGAGGTCGGCAAGCGCGCCGATCTGCTGGTGCTCGACCACAATCCGCTGGCCGATTTCAAGCTGCTCTACGGCACCGGCGCCATGCGCCTCAACGACGAGACCCGCCAGGTGGAATGGCACCGCGCGCTGCGCTACACCATCAAGGACGGCGTGATCTACGACGTCGGCGAGCTGCTGGCCGACGTCCGCGCCATGGTGGCGAAAAGCTACGCGGAGGACGCGCCGGCGGCCCCATGACGGCCTCCCGATTTCCAAGTCAGTGGGGCGGGCAGAGGATTGTCGGTTTTATGACTGATGCCAAGGGCTTGGATTTCATCGTGCTGACCGGTTTCCTCGGCAGCGGCAAGACCAGCCTGTTGCGCGATTTCGTGGCGCAGCCGGAGGCGGCGGATACGGCGGTCATCGTCAACGAGGTCGGCGAGATCGGTCTGGATGGGGCGATCCTGAGCGAGGGCTCCGGCGGTATTCCGGTGGCGCTGTTGAGCAATGGCTGCGTCTGCTGTTCGATCGGCAGCGATCTCGCGGTCACGGTCGACGCGCTGATCGAGAGCCGGCGAGGGGCGCCGCTGGCGCGCATCATCCTGGAGACCAGCGGGGTGTCGAAGCCCGGTGCCGTGCTGCGGTCGTTGGGCGTGCTGGCACCCCGGCGGATGCGGGTCGGGGTGGTCGCCACCTTCGATTGTGGGCGGGGTACCGCGATCGCCGCGTTCGAGGAGGCGGCGGCGCAATGGGCCAGTGCCCAGGTGATGGTGCTGACCAAAGGCGACACCGTCGATGCCGCCGGCCTGGCGCGGGCCCGGACGGCCGTTTCCCAGATCAACCCGCTGGCCGAGATCGTCGATACGCCGGATCGCCGCGCGGCGGTATTGGCGGCGTTCGGTGGCGTTCGACCGGGCCATCGCGCCTTCGCCGCCATTCCCGATCCGCCCTCGGGTGGTCTCGCGGCGCAACACCCGCGCATCGGCGTGCTGCTGGCCGACTTCGCGGCGCCGGTTCCTTGGGACGATCTCGCGGAATGGCTCGACGATCTGGCCGGGCTGTGCGGCGATCGGCTGCTGCGCGTCAAGGGGCTGGTGCGCATCGTGGGCGGCGATCTGCCCATCCTGGTGCAAAGCGTCGGCACCCTGTTCAGCGCGCCGGTCGCCTTTACCGGGGTGCCGCCCAGCGCGCGATCCTTCCTGGTGATCATCGCGCGCGACATCGAGGGCGCGGCGATCGCCGATTTGGCACCCAATTTGCCCCTGACGGTCACACGGGTGACGCCGACCACACCCGCCGAGCTTTTCCCCGGCTAACATCCCGGGCGAAGGCTCCGTTTTCGGCCATTTTGGGGACGCTCGATTGAACCACCGGCTCACATTTCTCACGCTCGCCTTGGTCGCGGCCCTCGCTTCGCAGGGGGGCGAGGCTTCGGCCGAAACGCCGGTCGAACGGGGCGCCTATTTGGTCAATGGCATCGCCGCCTGCGGCAATTGCCATGCGCCGCGCGGCCCCGACGATGTGCTGCCGGGTCCGGATCTAAGCGGCGGTCCGGCGATCGAGTCGCCGGTCTTCTCGGCCTATCCGACGAACATAACCCCGGCGCTCAAGACCGGGCTGGGGGGATGGACGGACGAGGCGATCGTGGCGGCGATCCGCGAGGGCCGCCGGCCGGACGGCCGGGTGCTGCGGCCGCCGATGCCGGTCGCGTTCTACCGGTCCCTGTCGGATACCGATGCCGGCGCCATCGCAGCCTATCTGCGGTCGGTCCCGGCGGTGGAAAACCAGGTGCCGGACTCGCGCTACAAGATACCGGCACCGACCGGTTACGGGCCGCCGCTCGGCGCGGTCCCCGACGTGGCGGTGGGGGACAAACTCGCCTATGGCAGCTATCTGGCGCAGCTCGGCCATTGCCTGGAATGTCACACGCCGGTGGGGGCCGGGGGCCAGCGCGACTATGCGCACCGATCGGGCGCCGGCGGGATGGAGCTGGCGGGCGTCTGGGGCCGCATCGCATCGTCCAACATCACCCCGGATCGGGCGACCGGCATCGGCGCCTGGAGCGACCGCGAGATCAAGGTGGCGCTCTCGACCGGTATCCGTCCGGATGGCGCCCAACTGGCGGCACCGATGCCCTGGTACTACTTCAAGACCATGAAAGACGCGGATCTGGATGCCCTGGTCGTCTGGATGAGGAGCCTGCAGCCGGTGGTCAACAAAGTGCGCTGAGTGGCACGCGTCATGCTTCGACGGAGGGACCCGGCCGCGCAGGTCCGGGCCTTCGCATAAGGATCGCAGCATGGCCGCCAACCCGTTTCATCTCGCCTGGTTTCTGCAGGGCTCGAGCATCCAGGCTTGGGGCGAGCAATGGACCGGTAATATCAGCGAGGAATGGATGTCGGCGGACATGTTCCTCGACCTCGCCCGGTCGATCGAGCGCGCCTGCTTCGATTACCTGCTGCTCGAGGATTCGATCTATATCGGCCAGAACTGGCAGAATTCCCGCGATATCTTCCTAAAGAACGGCATGTCCGTGCCGCGCCAGGAGCCCTCGGTCATCGCCTCGCTGATGACCGCCGTGACCAAGAGTTTGGGCATCGTGCCGACGCTGTCGACCTTCGCCTATCATCCGTATCTGACGGCGCGCATCGTCGGCACGCTCGACCAGGTGTCGGCCGGCCGGGCCGGCTGGAACATGGTGACCGGCAGCTCCGATTTCGCCGCCCATAATTTCGGCCTGCCGGCGCTGGCCGAGCACGACAAGCGCTATGACATGGCCGAGGAATACATCGATGTGGTGACCCAGCTGTGGGATTCGTGGGAGCCGGGGGCGATCGTCGCGGACCGCAAGACGGGGGTGCTGGTCGATCCGACCAAGGTCCATACCATCGATTACGACGGCACCCATTACGCGAGCCGCGGTCCGCTGAATTCCGGCCCCTGCCCGCAGGGCCGGCCGGTCATCGCCCAGGCCGGCGGTTCTCCGCGCGGCCGCGCCATCGCCGCCAAGCATGCCGATACCATCGTCGCCAACGGCAAGGGCATCGAGGCGATGAAGCAGTACCGCCAGGATATCCGCCGCCTGATGGTGGCGGAGGGGCGCGATCCCAATGCCTGCAAGGTGCTGTTCCTGGTCTTCCCGGTACTGGCCAGCACGGCGGAGGAGGCCCAGGCCCGCGCCGATGCGCGCGCCGCCTCGGCCGCCGCCAACCTCGATATGCGGCTGGCGCAGCTGGGCTGGGTCACCAACATCGATTTCTCGACCTTCGACCTCGACGCGCCGGTCGGCGAACTCACCACCAACGGCCATCAATCGGTATTGGCGAATTTCCTGCGCAAGGCCGGCAAATCCACCCTGCGCGAGGCGATCGTCAGCTATAGCAGCAGCGGCGGCTGCATCGACCTGGTCGGCACCCCCGACCAGGTGGCCGGCCAGATGGACGAGGCGATGCAGGAAGTCGGCGGCGACGGCTTCCTCATCGCCCTCCCCAATGTCAGCCGCCGCAGCGTGGTGGAAGTGACCGACGGGCTGATCCCGGCGCTGCAACAGCGCGGGCTGGTGCGCAAGGCGTATGAGCATGCGCAGTTCAGGGATAATTTGTTGGCGTTTTAGGGCAGTAACCAGTGATTGTAATATTTCAATTCTAAAGGGGCCAAGCCTCATGCATAGATCGCTCGCCGGATTATTGATCCTGAGCGCCACGTTTTTCTCACAGCATGCACTTGCCCGGGACACCGAGTATCATCTGAAAATCGAAGAAGCGATGCGCGACCCCAACTATAGGAAACTTGGCAAAGACGTCGTCTTCTTCTTTGGTACGGAAAACACACCGGCGATCGACCAGAGTTTTGGTGAGTTCGTAACTAACAAGAAGACAAACTCCTTCAGCAGGTCTGATCTAGATGCTTGTCGGTGGGTGATGTTGTCAGCCTTGCTGGAATTGCGCGAACGGACGTTGGAAATGGGTGGCGACGCGGTCGTGAATATCGTCAGCTATTACAAGAAGAACGTCGTCGCCAGCAAGACGGACTATGAATGTCATGCAGGCGACGTGATCGCGGGCGTTACGCTCAAAGGTGATGTGGTGAAGTTAAAGAACTGAACTCAGCAAGCGTAGAAAACTCGGTGACGCCATCATCGGATATCCATGCCAAGATCCGGTTCGATGGCGCCGCAGCGTGATTCCATCTGAGGTCTGTCCGGCAAGGAAGTAAATCTTTCAATTCCTCAGCCGTCATCGCCGCGAAGGCGCTAGGCGATTCACATATCTCAAATAGTCAATATGGATCAACGTTCTAGACCCTCGCCCGCGTTGCGGGAGAGGGGCTTTAAGGCCTCAGTCTCCACAGGAGATGTATGAATGCCGTAGCGCGAAAGCGGGAAGCCATGAGGAAGCTGCCGGGGCTGTGGAAAGATGGATCCCCGCTTTCGCGGGGATGACGATATAAAACGAATACGCGATGCGTTCTGTTTGATTGGTCGGGAATAGATTTTCCAAGGGACATTATTTTGGGAATTATCAAGAAATTATCCCGCCACTGCATGATGGCGGTCACTCTTCTGCTCGTCGGCTGCGCTCATGGAGAAGTATCTCGGTCGGTGGCGTTCTCCGGGTTTGATCAGACCAAGGCGCTGATGATCGTCGGTGTCGCCATCGATCATTACGATACCTATATGGGCGAGATCAATTACAGCACGGTCCGAAACATCGATCTCATCTGGGACAAATGGGACGTCGGCACGCCGCCGCCGGTGACCGGGCATTTTCGGCCGATCATCATGCTGCATATTGACGGGTGCGGGGTCTTCTCGGGATCGGACTGCGATCTGCGCAGAATGCAATATTACGTGCTCGAAGCGACGCCGGGCGATTACCGGCTGGTCACTTTGAAAAGCCGGGTATTCAATGTTCATAACCAGACCACCGTCATGGATAATGCCCAACTCATCACCCATTTCGGGCCGGGCGAAATCATCTATATCGGCGATCTGACCTTGAACGCCGCCGACAGCCCGATCAGGCCGGTGCGGTTTGCCCGCAATGATGCGGCGGCGCGACAAGTGCTCGCGGGTTATCCGAATATCCGGGGTGACATCGTCTTTCGACAGCCCTTTGTCATTCCGCGGTGAGATCCGCCCTCACCCGTCCTTCAGCCGTCGCGCCAGATAGGTCATCTCCAGGCCGACGCGTTTCGCGGTTTCGCGGAGATTAAAATACAAAGTCGAAACTCTGGTTGTCATGTGCGTATCCTCCACTCTGCAAAGACTACCCGATGGAAAACCCGAGCGGCCTCGTCACGCAGATCAATTTCGTCCATTACCTCGTCTATATCCGGTTCGTCGGCACGCACCGGCACTATGACCAGATCGACGCGCAGACGGTATAGGAGCCACGGCATCATGGAAATTCGTCCGATCCGCACGGAGGATGACTACCGCGCCGCGCTGGCCGAGGCGTCGTCGTTGATGGCGGCGGAAGCCGGGACGCCTGACGGTGATCGCCTCGACGTGCTGGCAACCCTGATCGAAGCCTATGAGGCGGTGCACTATCCGGTGGACGCCCCGGATCCGATCGCCGCCATTCTGTTCATGATGGAGCAGAAGGGGCTCGTCCGCCGCGACCTGGAACCGGCGATCGGCGGTCGGGGGCGGGTGTCCGAGATCTTCAACCGGAAACGCGCCCTGACCTTGCCGATGATCCGGGCTCTTGCCCCCCTCCTCGACCTACCGGCGGACGTATTGATCAAAGACTACCCGATGGCGACCGCGGCCTGAAAGGCTACGGGTCAGGCTGGGTAAGTGTGATGATCTGCAATCATCGGCGGCCCGGATCGCAATCATCCGCCTGACGGAATCACACTGATTGCAACTGGTCAGGGACGGGCTGATCCACGCGCATGTCACGGAAACGAGCGTTTATGTGACGCTGACGGCGCCGGGCCGGCGCGGGCTAAAGCCCGTCACCTATCTCGTCACGTTTTCTATGGCTCGCAATGGTTGACAGGCTTCGGCGTTGTAACTACATGTCCATAACTACAGGGGAATGGATTTGCGCTGGACGTGGGACCCTGAGAAGGCCGCGACGAACCTTCGCAAGCATAAGGTCAGTTTCGAGCTGGCGGCACGCGCCCTAGACGACGTGTCGGCGCTTACCCAGCCGGACCCGTACCCTGCTGAAGAGCGGTGGCAAACCCTCGGAAAACCATCTGCCGGAAGCTACGTGGTCTTGTTCGTCGTGCATACAGCGTCGCCAGATCCAGACGAAGAGGGCAACGAGGCCGTGGGCCGAATCATCACGGCCAGGAAAGCCGAACCGAGAGAAAGGAAAGCCTATGAGGAAGGGTAACGACGATCCGATCAGCCCCGAGCTACAGGCCGAACTCGCGGCCCTGGAGGCGATGCCGGATGACCAGATCGACACGAGCGAGATGCCCGAGGTGACGGACTGGACGGGCGCTAAGCGCGGCGCATTCTTCCGTCCTATCAAGAAGCAGCTAACCCTGCGTCTCGATATGGATCTGATCGCCTATTTCCAAGGCGACGATCCCGAGGGCTACCAAACCCGCATCAATGCCGCTTTGCGCGAGTACGTAGAGAGCCACTGAGGCTTACAAAAATTCGGTTCCGCCGATCAGTCTGGCAATTCGTCGTCCGGGCGAGGCGTTTCGCCGCCGGGGCGGGTCAGCAAGCGGATCGCCGCTTCGGGATCGCCACGGCCGTTCCGGTCCGCGAAGAAGGCCTCGGCCGTCGTGATCGCCGCGAGCTTTTCGGCCGCCGCCATCACCAGGAACTGGTTCATGCTGGTGCCGTCGGCCGCCGCCAATTTTTCGACCGCCGCCTTCAAGGAAATCGGCAGTCGCAGGGAAAAAGTCGAAACTCTGGTTGTCATGTGCGTATCCTCCACACGGCAAAGACTACCCGATGGCGACAGCGGCTTGAAAGGCGACGCACCATGATGACGTCCGGATCATGACCCTGGAAAAGGCCGTCCGAGCATGAGCCGGCCCAGCCGCCGGACTTTGCTGGCCACGGCCGCGGTCTTCGCGATCCTGCCGGGCCGCGCCCGCGCGGCGGAGTGGACCGCGCGGCAGTTCCATAACCAGCCTGAGGAAAGCCACCAGCACCGTTTCCTGGTGGATTTGTGGGCGGCGGTGCGCGAGCAGACGGGCGGCCGCCTGGATGTCAGCGTGCATGCGCGCGACGGCGACGTGGCGGGCTCCGACCCCGGCGCGCTCGCCATGCTGCGCTCGGGCGAGCTGGAGTTCTTCTCGCTGATGGGCGGCATCCTGGGCAACGCGGTGCCGTCGGCCGAAATCCAGGGGCTGCCGTTCGCTTTCACCAGCCCCGAGCAAGCCTATGCCGCCGCGGACGGGCCGCTGGGCGCCTATATCGGCCGGGAGTGCGAGGCCGCCGGCATCCATCGTTTCCAGCGGGGCTTATTGGAGAACGGGTTCCGGCATATCACAATGGCGGACCGGCCGATCCGCACCGCCGACGATCTCGCCGGCATGCGGATGCGGGTGCCGGACGGACAGATGTTCCGCGACCTGTTCACCGCCCTCGATGCCGTGCCGGTGACGGTGAACATCCGCGAGCTCTACGACAGCCTGCGCGACCACCGGGTGGACGGGCAGGAGAACCCGCTGGTCGTGACCGAGGTGAACCGGCTTTACGAGGTCACGCGCTATCTCTCGATGACCGGGCATATGTGGTCGGGCTTCAACGAGCTGGCCAACCTCGCGTTCTGGCGACGCCTGCCCGGGGATGTGCAGGATGTGGTGACCCGCAACGTCGACATCCATGTGGCCCGGCAGCGCGCCTATACCGACCAGCTCAACAAGGAACTGGAGACGAGCCTGGTCGGACGCGGCCTCGTGCTGAACGTGGCCGATGCCGGCAGCTTTCGGCGCAAGCTGGGCGGCGAATTTTACGCGCGCTGGAAGGGCCTGGTCGGCACCCAGGCCTGGACCCTGCTGGAAGACCAGGTGGGGAAGCTGGGATGAGGAGTGCCGGGCCGGATGACGCGGGACTTCGGCAAGCGTAGGGCGGAAAAGCGCGGCGTCATCCGCCACTTTTGGCTGTGGCCCCACCTTCGCTGATCGGCCATCCGATGCGGCTGTTCATCCCCATCGCCGAAGCCGCGCGGCGGCTTTCGTCGTCCTGATCGAACGTTACCCTTCGTTCGACCAACACCGGAGGGTGCGATCTTCTTCGCATCGAATATTTGAAAAATGGGAGGGAATGGTGGTCGCTCGAAGATTTGTCGTCCTGATGCCTGTGTTCGCCGCCGTCGCTTTGCAGGCCTGTACCGCCCGTACAACGGATCCCGCGATCGTCACATCCGTCGAAGCCGGCAAATGGGTTGTCGTCGCCACGACCGCCGACCGAAGAATGTTCGCGATTGGGGCGAACGGTAGAATGTGCGGCGAGGCTCCGGCCAGCGTGGCCGAAAATCTGTCGGCCAACGCGGCTATTTCCGGTAAGGCCTCCGTGAGCGGGCCATCGATACCGGCCGTGGGCGGGGAGGGCAACGTCGCCACCAACAACGATACGTCCATCCAGAATGTGGCGAAGAAATCGCAGGGCCTCATGTTGTATGAGGATCATGTGGCGGCGATATGCTCGGTTTTTCTGAGCGATCCGAGCATGACGTGGGCGGATTACGTCGCCGCCATCAACCAAATAGCCGCGGCGTCGGTACAAATCATCGCTCTGGAAATACAGGTAACGAACGGCAAGATCGGCCCCAACATAACCACGCCGGTCGTGCTGGATGTCGCCCCTACGCCCGCGCCTGTGTCTGGGCCCACGCCCGCCTCTCCCCTGGCACCGGCGGCCGGGAAGACGCCCCCCGCCGCCGGCGAAACGGGAAAGAGCGCTGTGCCCGCGCCGGCCGTTGGGAAATCCGCGCCCTCCGCGACGCTAGCACCGACCGCTCCCGCCGCGACGGCGGCGGATGCCCGGGCGGCCGCCGATTCGGCAAAGGCCATCCTGGCGCCACCTAAGGCGGCTCCCAACTGACTATCCGCATATGGGCCGGAAGCACAGCGACCCGGCGGTGGAGTCCGCCCCAAAATGCATTGTCATCGGCATGTCGCCTCTATAACAAGCGGCTGACAATTCGGGGGGCCGGGTCGGCTTGACCAGCCGTTAGTCTGCCCGCGCGCCCGTTAGATCTATCGTCACGAAGGAACTCCCGACAGATGCAGGTTCGTCACGTCGCCGGCAGCGCCGCTGGCAACGCCACGCTGACCCGGACTTGGCTCGCCTGCTTCGCCTTCACGGCATGGTTCGCCGTGGTGTTCTGGGCCAAGGTCCGGATGCTCCATCACGGCATTCTGCTGACCGACATCTATATGTTCGCCAACAGTATCGTGAACACCCACCCGCTCGACGGCGAGATCCTGTTCAGCGCCATCCAGGCGGAATCGCGCGGTTTCGTTTCCATTCTGCAGGATCACTTTTCGCCGATCCTCCTGCTGTTCACACCCTTTCCGCGCGTCTTCGGTCCGGATGCCCTGTTGTTGTTCCTCATGGCGGTGCAAACAGCCGGTCCGCTGGTGTTGGCGGGGATCCTCTACGGTCAGCTTTGCCGCCTGTCCAGCAAGGCCGGCTCGTACTACCCGCTGCTCGCGGCGCTCGCTTATCTCTGCAATCCCGGCACCGTCTTGGCGTGCTTGGATTCCGCGGCCGGTTTCCATCAGGACAGCCTCTACCCGATCGCCATCGGCGCGTTGTTCTTCGCCATGCTGAACAGACGGCGCGTGCTGAGCATCCTGTCCCTGGTCGGCCTGTTCCTGATCAAGGAAAACGCAGTGCTCTATGCCCTGCCGGCCAGCCTGGTAGGCCTCGTCCTGGATCGGGATCGGTGGCGGCGATCCATCTATGGCTGGATGCTCGGCCTGTCGGTCGTCGGCGGTGCCACGGCGCTTGTCGGCTCGCCGTATTTCTTCCGGACCCAGAACGCCTATGTCAAATCGGGCCTATCCCGGTTGGGTTGGGAAAATGCCGGGAACGTCCTGTGGCTGCTGCGCAGCCATTGGCCCGGCTATCTCCTGCTGCTGTGGCCGGCTCTGCTGTTCCCCGCCGTGATCCTGGTGATTCTGCCCGATCTGGGCGTGTTCACCTTCTTCAAAATCAACGCCAAGGACTGGCACGACTTTCCGGTACTCGCCGTCTTCGCCTGCGCCGCGGCCCTGGCCGGGCTGGGGTATTTCGATCGGGCGCGCAACCGATGGACCCGCCCGGTCCTCGTGCTCACCGCCCTGGCCGGCATCCTGCTCGGCGCCAAGGTCGGCTCCGACGATTACCGCAAGGCCATGCGGCAACGGATCGCGATATCGGATAGCGAGGTGGCCGCCGCCGCCGCCCTGGTGCCGTTCGATTGCCCGGTCGGTGCGGACGACCGGATCATGCAGCATTTCGTCGACCGTCCGACCTTGCTATACGTCAGGCAGGGCCGAGCCGCCGCCTATCTGGTCCTGGTCGAGCCCATGAAACCGGAAGATGCCCAGCTTCTCGGCTGGAGCGGACAGACCGCCTTTCAACCTGTCGGGCGATCGGGACGGATCTCGGTGTTTCGAAATCCGGCTGTTTCCTGCCCGGCCCCGTATCGACGGACGATATTCTAGCCGCCCGCCGCCGCATTCTCAAACGGTCTCTTAAAGCGCCGCCGGCGCTTCCAGGCTGGATTTTTCCAGCAAGGTGGCCAGAAAGAAAGCGCGTTTATGTTCGGCGATCTGGTTGAGGCCGGCCGCCCAGCGGAACGAGTTGTGGATGTGCCGGGTCATCCGCGATGCCGGATCGACGGTGAAAAAGAAGTGGTTGACCAGCAACAACACGCCGCCCGGCGCCAGCAGATCCTGCATCTTCGCCGCGATGGTCTTCAACCGATCGTCGCTGAGCGGAGAGAGGTAATAGAGTGTGTCGGCCAGCACGATGAGATCGAACCGGCGCTCCCGCGCATCGAAATCCATCACATCGGCATGGGCGAATTCGAGGTTGTCGAAGCTGAGTGAGCGTTCCCGCGCCTCGGTTACCGCGTTGCGCGAGATGTCCAGACCGAGAACCGTGTCGCCGAACGGCGCCAGCTGTCGCGCCAGCACGCCCAGGCCGCAGCCGATGTCGAGCACGTCGTGATAGCGCCGTCCGGGCAGCATCGAGATCATCCGCTCGTATTTCTGCCGCTGATACCGGTATTGCGGAAGGGCCGCGCCGAAGGGGTCGGGACGCGTGCCGTAAAGTTTGTCGAAGGCCCCTTCCAACCCGAGTTTCGATCGGAGCCGTTCGAGGGCCGCATCCGCCCGCGCGCTGCGGATCCAGAAAGCGATATCCCGGAGCGTCATGAAAAACCGCGTCGGCGCTTTAGCCAACTGGGTGGGGGCCAATTGGGTGGGGGCTAGCGGTACGGGAGCGAGTGGCGCTGATGCGGGAAGATCGAGCAAATCGGCCCCTTATTCTCGTTATCGTGAGGTGCCGTTGGCTGGTTCCGGTGAAGCGTCCGACAGTGCCGCTTCCCGCACAGCTACACATGGAAGCCTGATTTGTGTCCAGCGGATAAGATGTGACCGTTCTGTTGCCGCTCTCATGCCGCCGGAATGAACGGTCGGTATCCCCACTTTCCGGCCCGGCGCCGTTCGTGTACCCCTGCACTGTTCGTGTAGCCCTGGGCCGCTCGCGTGCCTCAAGATCGGAGTTTTCCGAATGCCCGACAATCCCGACCGCCTCATCGTGCTGGAGGGGGCCACCAATTTTCGCGATCTGGGCGGCTACGCGACCGACGAGGGGCGCACGCTGCGCTGGGGCATGGTCTATCGGGCCGATGGGCTCGGTCGGCTGACCGATCGCGATCATGACCGGCTGGCGGGGCTGGGCATCCGGTCGGTCGTGGATTTCCGCTGCGATGCGGAGCGGGCGCGCCTCCCCAACCGGCTGCCGACGGACCTCGCCGGGCGGACGCATCATTTGTCGATCGAGCCCGGCCGGCGCGATGTCCTGCTGGCCCATCTCGACGCCAAGACCGCCAAGCCCGAGCATGGGCGAGATCACATGATCGACGTCTATCGCAGCTTTCCGATCGAACACGCCGCTCAATTCCGACGGTTTTTCGAGCTGCTGCTGGATGACGAGGCGGTTCCGCTAGTGTTCCATTGCGCCGCGGGCAAGGACCGCACCGGCTTCGCCGCCGCCCTGTTCCTGATGGCGCTGGGCGTGCATGCCGAGACGGTGCGCGCCGATTATCTGCTGACCAACCGCCATTGGCGCAATGTCAGCCCCGGCCTGCTGCCGCCCGACGTGCTGGCGCCGATCATCGCGGCGGATCTCGACTACCTCGATGCGGGTTTGGCGGCGATCGACCATGCCCATGGCTCTATCGACGCGTTCTTCGAGCAGTGCCTCGGCCTGGATGCCGGCAACCGCGCCCGGCTGCGCGACAAATTCATGGCATAGATCGGCACGGCGCATCCCAACCACGCGGTCTAACCCCGCATGGTCAGACGTCGCTCCGCCTCATGCCGCGCGGATGTTCGCCAGGAAGTGCGCGATTTCGGTGCGCAAGATCCGCGCCTGCTCGCTGAGTTCCTCGGCCGAGGCGAAGACTTGCTCGGCCGCGGCACCGGTCTCGCTGGCCGCCTGGTCGACGCCGGCGATGTTGGACGAGACCTCTGTCGTGCCTTTGGCGGCTTCTTGCACGTTGCGTGCGATCTCTCGTGTCGCGGCGTCCTGTTCTTCGACCGCCGTGGCGATTGTCGTCGCGATCTCGTTGATCGAGGTGATCGTGCCGGAGATGCCCCCGATCGCCTGGACCGCGTCGTCGGTCGCACCCCGCATCGAGGCGACCTGCGCCGAGATCTCCTCGGTCGCTTCCGCCGTCTGGGTGGCAAGGCTTTTGACCTCGGAGGCGACGATCGCGAAGCCCCTGCCGGCTTCACCGGCACGCGCGGCCTCGATCGTCGCGTTGAGCGCCAGAAGGTTGGTCTGGCTGGCGATATCGCTGATCAGTTTCACCACGTCGCCGATTTTACGCGCCGCCGCCGAAAGGTCCCGTACGGCAAGGTTTGTGCGGCCAGCCTCGTTCACCGCCTGTCCGGCGATCATGGTCGACTGGGTTACTTGGCGGCCGATCTCGGCGACCGACGCGGAGAGTTCCTCGGTCGACGACGCGACTGTCTGAACGTTGGTCGATGCCTGTTCCGCCGCGGCGGCGACGGCGGTCGCCTGCCGACTGGCTCCCTCGGCCGTCACCGATAGGCGCTGCGAGGTCGCCCGCATCCCTTTCGCCGACGCGGCGAGGTCGTCCAGTGCCACACGCACCAGATCGTCGAATGCCGCGATATGGGCCTCGACCGCCTGGTGGCGCTCCTCTTTGCGCAACTGTTCCTCGCGGCGCTCGGCCTGGAGGCGTTCGCCATCGAGGGCGTTCTGCTTGAACACTTCGACGGCCTTGGCCATCTGCCCGACCTCGTCCCTCCGCCCCAGGGCGGGAATCGGCAGATTCGTGTTGCCGCTCGCCAACTGGGTCATCGTTCCCGTGATCGCGGCGATCGGTCGGGCGATGCTGCGGGCGATGAGGAGCGCGATACAGATGCCGATGGCCACCGTCACGCCCAATCCAACGAGCAAGACCCAGAATGAGAACGCACCGACCTCGGCGGCATTCTGCCGGAAATTGAACCCCTCCTCCTTGGCCGCTTCGACCAGGATATCCAGCTTTCCTTCGACCTTCTGCAGCAGATTCTCCTTCTCGCCGAGCAGCGGCGCCAGCTCCGCCGGCGTCGCCGTGGCGAGCATCCGTTTCGTCAGCCGGCTCCAATCGGCGAGGACGGCTTTGACTCCACCGACCAGGGCAACGCCGCCGGTGCCAGGCAAACGCTCCTGCACGATCGCCAAATCGTCGAGGACCGCGGTTTCGAGCTCCGCGATCGGCGCCGCCGAATCCCGCGGCTTCTTCCCCGAACTCGACAGGGCGGCGGCGGTCAGCGCTCGATCGAGGCGGAGAAAATTCGCCACCGCGCTGCGCGCGGAGTCGGTCGCCATCATCGGCCGATCATAGAGTTCGCCGGTCATGGCGCTCGTCCGACCAATGATCGTCATCGCAAAAAACCCCATCGCGGAGCTGATCACGATCACGACCGATAGGCCGGCTAGCAGTCTTGTACGTATCTTCACGTGCTTTCTCCCGACCGCAGGCTCTATCGCGCTACTGGACTTTGACGGTCATTTTCATCTGGGGGTGGATCGCGCACTGCACGAGGGCGTCCCCTGCATGGTCGAATTTTATCTCGCTCGACTCACCGGCCTTTTGCATCTTCAGATCGAAGGCGACCCCAGGTGTGTTCGAGTAGACGTTGTGTGTGATCGGATCCTTATTCGTGTAGGTGACCGAGTCGCCAACCTTGATGGTGACCTCCGTCTCGGAGAATTTCTTACCGTCCTGAAACACAACAACGTTATCCGCGCGGGCCGATGACGCCATGCCGATGAAGACGGCGAGGGACAACGCGCAAGCTTTATTGAACATGGCCGGATCCTCGAATTATTGAATGTGGGCTTCTATCGATTCGCGCCCTGTGACGCGGGGAACAGCACCGGCAAGCGGGTGGTTGGATTGTCGCCGGTCAAGGTGAGGAGGAAGGCGAGCAGGTCGCTTTTCTCCGCTTCGCTCAGACCGAGCGGGCGGACATCGTCGGAGAGACTCGGCCGCGCCGTGCCGCCGCGGTCGTAATGATCGATCACGGCGGCCAGATTTTTGAGCGATCCGTCATGCATGTAGGGGGCGCGCCGATCGATATCGCGCAAGGTGGGGGTCTTGAAGGCCTGCTGCATGCTCGCGATTTTGAGCCATTCGCCGCGCCCGATGTCCTTGTCCGGCATGCCGACATCGTGAAAGCCGTTATCGGTCAAATTCCAGCCGCTATGACAGGCCGCGCAATTCGCCTTGCCGTTGAACAGGCCGAAGCCGCGCTTGGCCGGTTCCTGGATCGCGTTCTCGTCCCCGGCGATCCAGCGATCGAACGGTGCGGAACCCGATACGATGGTTCGCTCATAGGTCGCGATCGCCTGACCGATGGTTTTGGGCGACAGGCCTTCGACACCGAAGACGCGCTCGAATTCCGTCGGATATCCTTTGATGGCGCTGAGTTTCTCGATCAGCTTGTCGACGTCCTGGTCCATCTCGACCGCCGCCGTGACCGGACCGAGCGCCTGATCCTCCAGACCGGTCTTGCGACCGTCCCACATGAGCAACTCGGCCCAGGCGAGGTTGAGGATGGTTGGGGTGCGTCGGCCGAGGGTCTTCATGCCGGTGCCGATGCCGCGTGGCAACCCGTCGCCCCAGGCCATGCTGGGGTTGTGGCAACTGGCGCAGGAGATCCAGTTCGAGCCGGAGAGTCTCGGGTCGAAGAACAACATTTCGCCGAGCTGCGCTTTTTCCGCCGTGAACGGGTTGTCGGCCGGAAACGGCACGGAGGCCGGTCTAATGAAGTCCTTCTTGAAATCATCGGCCGTCTTGATCGTCTGGCCATCGGCGAATGCCGGCGTTGGCAGAGTTCCGGCGAATGCCGGCATCAGCAGAGTCACGGCAAAGAGACTGACACGCCAGCTCTGCGCTTTCATGCCCAATTCTCCTGACCGGGCATCGCATTCACGAGCTTACCCGTGCGGTCGGTCAGTCTTCCGCGAATGTTTGAGGAGAGCATGGGCATCAGACCACCTGTCAAAAATCACCCGTTCCGGGCTTAGGTGGTCTGTATGCTTTACTAAATAAATTAACATGATATTAAGTGAATGATAAGTATCGTCGTAAATAGTTCAACTTAAGACTGTCGAGCTGAATTTTTATACTCATTCGGCGGTTTTCTTGGGGCCTATCCGCAAAAAATTCTCATTAAATCAATGATGTATGCTTCTTGAGCTGCCATTCTCGCTTTTGCGAAAATGCGAGCGATGTATTCCCTTTGGACTGTCTCTTAGCAGGCGCTGGGCAACAGCGTCTCCAGCCCGTCGCGAAAGGCGCCGGATATGACCAGCGCGCCGATGCTGGCGATGTCGGGGGCGAAGAACCGGTCCTGGTCATAGGCGGCGACCCGGTCGCGGATCCGGGTCATCACGGTCTGCAAACCGGGCGAGGTGCGCAGCGGTTGGCGCAGATCGACGCCCTGGGCGGCGGCCAGCAATTCGATCGCGACGATGGTCGCCGTATTCTCCGCCATCTCGCCCAGCCGACGGGCGGCGAAGGTCGCCATGCTGACATGGTCCTCCTGATTGGCGGAGGTCGGGATGCTGTCGACGCTGGCCGGATGCGCCAGGCTCTTATTCTCGCTGGCAAGCGCGGCCGCGGTGACATGGGCGATCATGAAGCCCGAATTCAGCCCCGCATCGGGGGTCAGGAAGGCCGGCAATTGGCTGAGATTCGGGTCGGTCAGCAGGGCGATGCGCCGTTCCGACAAGGCGCCGATCTCGGCGATCGCGACGGCCAGGGTGTCGCTCGCCATGGCGACCGGCTCCGCGTGGAAATTGCCGCCGGACAGCACCTCGCCGGTATCCGGGAACACCAGCGGGTTGTCCGAGACCGCGTTGGCCTCGATGCGGAAGCTCTCGGCGGCGAAGCGGATATGATCGAGGCAGGCGCCCATGACCTGCGGTTGGCAGCGCAGGCAATAGGGATCCTGCACCCGGTCGCAATCCAGGTGAGAAGCACGGATGCCGCTGCCGTCGAGCAGCGTGCGATAGGCCGCCGCGACGTCGATCTGGCCGCGATGACCGCGCAGGGCTTGAATCCGGGCATCGAACGGCGTGTCGCTGCCGGCGGCGGCATCGACCGACAAGGCCCCGGCGGCGACCGTCGCGGCGAACACATCCTCGGCCGCGAACAGGCCCTTCAGGGCGAGCGCCGTCGAGACCTGGGTGCCGTTGAGCAGCGCCAGTCCTTCTTTGGGCGCCAGGCGAAGTGGCGCCAGGCCGGCGATTTTCAGGGCGTCGAGGGCCGGCATGATGCCGCCCCCACGAGCGCCCCCGACGCGCGCCTCGCCAAAGCCGATCAGCACCGCCGATAGATGCGCCAGCGGCGCCAGATCGCCCGAGGCGCCGACCGATCCCTTGGCGGGAATGCAGGGATAGACCTCGTGGTCGATCAGGCGGATCAGCGCGTCGATCACGCCGCGCCCGATCCCCGACCGGCCGCGCGCCAGGCTGTTGATCTTTAGCACCAGGATCAGCCGAACCGTGTCGTCATCCAAGAGCGGGCCGGTGCCGGTGCTGTGCGACAGCACCAAGTTGGATTGCAGCCGTTCCAACTGATCGTCGGAGATCCGGGTCTGGGCCAGTTTTCCGAACCCGGTATTGATGCCATAGGCTGCCCGGCCGGACCGAACGATCGCGGCCACCGCCGCGGCGCCGGCGTCGATCTCGGCGAGGGCCTCCGGCGGCAGGCTGACCGTCGCCGGCCCGCGTGCGACGGCGCGGAGTTGGGCGAGCGTCAGTCGGCCTGGGATGATCGAAAGAGAAACGGCCATGATCGACAGCGTCCGATGTGTCTATTGTCTAGACATAAGACCATGGCCTGGGGATCCGGCAAATCGTTTTTTTGCCGATCGTTTTGGGGGCGGTATTATCCGGCGTGCCGGGCCTGCTGGGCGCGGACCCGTTCGCGATGGGCGGTATAGAGGCCGCTGGCGATGATGATGCCGGCGCCGAGGAAGGTCAGGGTATCGGGGATGGCGCCAAAGATCAGGAAACCGAGCAGGACCGACCAGACCAGCTGGGTATAGGAGAACGGCGCCAGCACCGAGGCATCCGCATAGCGATAGGCCATGACGACGATCCATTGCGCCGTGGTCGAAACCAGGCCGATCAGCAGGCCCAGCAGCACCTGGTGCCAGCTCGGCGCCTCCCAATAGAACGGCACCAGCAGGGTCATCACGACGAGCCCGCTGAACCCCGAATAGGCGAGGGTGGTGATGGTGTTGTCGGCGCCGCTCATCTTGCGGGTGAGCACGATGCCGCAGGCCCAGCTCATCGCCGACAGGATCGGCAGCAGCATCGCCGGCTGGAATCCCTCGCTGCCCGGGCGGACCACGATCAACACGCCGATCAACCCGACACCGACCGCGGCCCAGCGGCGCAACCCCACGGATTCGCCCAGGACCGGGATCGACAGCGCCGTGATGAAGATCGGCGAGACGAAGCTGGTCGCCGTCGCATCGGCCATCGGTAGCCACTGCAGCGCGGCGGTGAAGATGATGGCCGAGCCGAGAATGCCGAGGCCGCGCAGGAGTTGCAGCCCCGGCCGGCGCGAGCGTAGCACCACACCCGGCCGGCCCGCGGCGACCACCGCGGGCAGCACCAGCAGCGAGAAGCCCAGATAGCGTAGCCAGACGACCTCGATCGGCGGCAGCGTCGCCGCGAGATACTTGGCGGTGGCATCCGAGCACGAGAACAGGATCATCGCCGACATCAGCAGGCCGACGGCGCGCAAGGGGTCGTCCCGCCGCGGCGCCACGGCGACGGCGGCCTGGGCGCCGGGATGGGGGGCTGGGATGGGCTGGACGGCAAGGGAGGAGGGGGACATCGTCTCTCGCGCGCGGCTGGTGACTCGGGCCACACTATCGCCTGCGCCGCCGGCGAGCCCGGCAAAGAACGGAGGTCGCCGATGCGCGCGCCGCCGGGCGATGGCGTTCGGGGCGGAGCAGGTCCGCCCGAACGCCCGGACGCAGCTGGCTTGATAGCCGCGCCCGGACGCCTTTCAGCCGAAATCAGGCAAGGTCGAAGCGGTCCAGGTTCATCACCTTGGTCCACGCCGCCACGAAGTCACGCACGAACGCCGCTTGCGCGGGGTCACAGGCATAGACTTCGGCGAGGGCTCGGAGTTGGGAGTTCGAACCGAAGACGAGGTCCACACGGGTACCGGTCCACTTCAGCTCGCCGGTTGCGCGATCGTGACCCTCAAAGACATCCTTCGCATCCGAAACCGGCCTCCACGTTGTGCCCATGTCGAGCAGGTTCACGAAGAAGTCGTTGGTCAGTGTTTCCGGTCGCTTCGTGAAAACGCCGTGTTGGAGCTGTCCGAAAGTGGCGTTCAGAACCCGCATGCCACCGACGAGAACCGTCATCTCAGGCGCGGTCAGCGTCAGCAGTTGCGCCCGATCGACCAGCATCTCCTCCGCCGAAATGCTGTATTCGGTCTTGAGGTAATTGCGGAACCCGTCCGCGATCGGCTCCAGCACCGCGAAGGACTCGACGTCCGTCTGCTCCTGCGACGCATCCGTGCGGCCCGGCGTGACGGGAACTTCCACGTCGTGGCCGGCGTTCTTCGCAGCCAGTTCGATGGCGGCGGAGCCACCGATGACGATCAGATCGGCGAGCGAGACCTTCTTGCCTCCCGTCTGGGCGGCGTTGAACGCCTTCTGGATGCCTTCGAGGGTTTCCAGCACGCTCGTCAGTTGAGCCGGCTGGTTGGCTTCCCAATCCTTTTGCGGCGCAAGGCGGATGCGCCCCCCGTTCGCCCCACCGCGCTTATCCGAACCGCGGAAGGTCGCCGCCGAGGCCCAGGCGGTCGAAACCAGCGCGGAGATGGACAGCCCCGATGCCAGGAGTCTGGCCTTGAGGGCGCGGATGTCCTCGATATCGATCAGTTCGTGATCGGCCGCCGGAATCGGGTCCTGCCACAGCAGCGCCTCCGCGGGGACCTCCGAGCCGAGATAGCGCGGGCGCGGGCCCATGTCGCGGTGCGTCAGCTTGTACCAGGCCCGGGCGAACGCGTCGGCGAATTGATCCGGATTCTCGTAGAAACGCCTGGAGATCTTTTCGTAGGCGGGATCGAACCGCAAGGCGAGGTCGGTGGTCAGCATGGCCGGCGCGTGGCGCTTTGACGGGTCGTGCGCGTCCGGCACCGTACCGGCGCCGGCGCCATGCGTCGGCTTCCACTGATGCGCACCGGCCGGGCTCTTGGTCAGCTCCCATTCGTAGCCGAACAGGTTCCAGAAGAAGTTGCTGCTCCACTTCGTGGGCGTCGTGGTCCAGACGACTTCCAGGCCGCTGCCGATCGTGTCACCGCCTTTGCCGGTGCCGAATTTGCTCTTCCAGCCGAAGCCCTGCTCTTCAAGAGGGGCGGCCTCGGGTTCAGGGCCGACCAGTGCCGCGTCGCCCGCGCCATGGGTCTTGCCGAACGTGTGTCCGCCGGCGATGAGGGCGACGGTCTCTTCATCGTTCATGGCCATGCGCGCGAAGGTCTCGCGGATATCGCGCGCCGCCGCGAGCGGATCAGGATTGCCGTTCGGCCCTTCCGGGTTCACGTAGATCAGCCCCATCTGCACCGCCGCGAGCGGATTTTCGAGGTCGCGATCTCCGCTATGGCGCTTGTCGCCGAGCCAGGTGTTTTCGTTGCCCCAATGAATGTCTTCCTCGGGCTCCCAAACATCCACACGCCCACCGCCGAAACCGAACGTCTTGAAGCCCATCGATTCCAGGGCGCAATTGCCGGCGAGGATCATGAGGTCAGCCCAGGAGATCTTGGCGCCGTATTTCTGCTTGATCGGCCACAGCAGTCGGCGCGCCTTGTCGAGATTCACATTGTCCGGCCAGCTGTTGAGCGGCGCGAAGCGCTGCGTGCCGGAAGATGCGCCACCGCGGCCGTCGCCGGTGCGGTAGGTGCCGGCGCTGTGCCACGCCATCCGGATGAACAGTGGTCCGTAATGACCGTAGTCGGCCGGCCACCAATCCTGAGAGTCGGTCATCAGCGCGTAGAGGTCCTGCTTCAGGGCCTCGAGGTCGAGTGTCTTGAACGCCTCGGCGTAGTTGAAGTTCATGCCCATGGGATCGGACAGGGAAGAATGCTGGTGCAGAATTCTGACGTTCAGCTGGTTCGGCCACCAGTCACGGTTCGACCGGCCCGCAGAAGTCGTGTGTTTTGGGGCGCCGTGCGCCACCGGGCACTTGCCAGCGCTCTGGCTACCATTTTCGTCCATGTTTCTCTCCGATCTTGGCTGCGGTGTTTGACCTAGTCCGTGATGAACACGGTGATGATTTTGGAAGCTGATGCGGCTTCCCTGCGGACATGGTGGATAACCGCCAGACACTCAGCAACGCCGGGCGGCCTGGCCCGATGGTGACGTCGTTCCGGTTGTCGGCGACAGGCGCGCCGAAGTTGGTGATTGGGCGTTGAGGTCTGCCGTTGAGGCCTGCGGTTGTTTCCTCCGGTTCTTGATCTTGCGGAACACTAGCTGCATACCGATGATAAAAGGAAGTACGATCCATCAACCAGTTCGATAGGCATTGCCTATGATGAAAGTTCGACCAACCAGATGAACCTCCGGGACCTCCGCTACCTGTTGGCCGTGGCCGAGCACGAGCATTTCGGGCGCGCCGCCAAAGCCTGCGGCGTCAGCCAGCCGACACTGTCCGTGCAGATTCGCAAGCTCGAGGAGCTGCTCGACGTCGCGCTGTTCGAGCGTACCAGCAAGACGGTGGTGCCGACTTCCGCCTGCGAGCAGCTGATCGGCCATGCCCGCGCCGCGGTGGCGGAGGGGGAGGCGATCCTCGCGGTGGCGCGCAACCTGCGCGACCCACTGGCTGGGCGCTTCCGGCTCGGCATCATCCCGACGCTGGCACCTTACCTGCTGCCGCTGATCTTCGCGCCGCTGCGCGAGGCATTGCCCGTGCTCGAAGTGGAGCCGTGGGAGGATCAGACCACAGCGCTGCTTGAGCGGCTGCGCGCGCATGAGCTGGATGCCGCCCTGCTGGCATCCGAGGAGGACGGGCCGGACCTCGTGAGCCGGCCGCTGTTCGCCGAGCCCTTCCTCGCCGCTCTGCCGCCCGAGCATCCGCTCGCCGGGCACGCCGTGGTGTCGGAGGCGGATCTGGCGCGGGACATCCTGGTCCTGGCGGACGGGCATTGCCTGCGCGACCAGGCGCTGGCGGTCTGCGGGCACCGCGGGGGGCTGGGCGGCACGATGCGTGCGGCGAGCCTCTCGACGCTGCTCAACATGGTTGCCGCCGGCTACGGGACGACGCTGATCCCAGGGCTCGCGGCCGGGGCGGCTGAGGATGCGGGGATCGTGCTGCGGCCGCTGGCGGCGCAAGCGGGGCGGACGGTGCGCATCGTCTGGCGCGCGCAATTCCCGCGGCGCGCGGCGGCGCAGGCGGTGGGCGAGGTCATCGCCACGCGCCTGCGCGGCTTCGCGGAGGGGACGGTCTAGGCTCTCGTTCTGGGTGCGACGTGGCGCGGGGTGTTTAAACCTCTGGAGGCGCCGTACAATCGGCCGTTGTGCCGGCCTTCCTCCGCCTTTGGTCAGAAGCGGAACGTCCCCTATTTCACCGATCTGACGACGCGGCGGCCGGTCGCGTCGGCGGGCAGCCAACCGCGCATGGAGGCCCAGGTTTCCGTCGCCACATTCCGCAGCTCCGGCAACAGGTTCAGCGCCGTCGCCCGGTCGCCGGCCTTGCACGCGGCCTCAAGCTCGCCGGCCAATTCTTGCAGCCGGCGCGCGCCGAGATTGCCGGAAGTGCCTTTCAGGTCATGGGCCAGATGCTGGACCGAAACGAAGTCATGGGCGGTCGCCCCGGTCTCGATGTCGGTCAGGAAAATGCGGGCGCCATCCAGATATGCGCCGACGATCTCCTGAAACTTGTCGGTGGGAATGATCTTTTGAAGTCCCCCCAAGGCCACCTCGTCGATCAGCGGCACGGCGGGAGCGGCGGGAGGCGCCGATGTGGCCGTCGCGATCGGTGACCCGTCGACCTCGATCCAGCCGGCAACGGTACGCAGCAGCAGATCCGGATCGAGCGGTTTCGACAGGTAGTCGTTCATGCCGGCCCGAAGATACAGCTCACGGTCGCCGGCCATGGCGTTCGCGGTCAGCGCGATGATCGGGATCAAGCCGCGGTCGCCGGGGAGCCCGCGGATTGCCTTGGTCGCCTGAACGCCGTCCGCATTCGGCATCTGCACGTCCATGAGTATGAGCGAGAAATCGCCGGTCCGCGCCGCCTCGATCGCTTGCAGGCCATCGGCGGCGCTTGCCGCCTCATAACCGGCGGCTTCGAGCAGGGTCGTCGCCAGCAGCCGATTGATCTCGTTATCATCGGCGACCAGGATCCGCTTCCCGCCGACGGATGGGCCGATTGCGCGTGACCGAGCCCGCGGTGGAGGCGGCGCGCTTTGAGCGCGGGATTCGATCGGCTTGTCGATCGGCTTGTCGGCCGGCTTGTCGGATAGAATCTGCTGCAGCCGCTCGATCAAATCGGCATGCTTCACCGGCTTGGCGAGGCACGCGTCGAAGGCCGCGTGGCCCGGACCGACCTGATCCGAATTGGCTTGGCCCGGTAGATCGATCGAGGACAGCAACACCAGCCTGGGCGTCCGATCGGCCCATTTCTCGCGCAGCGCGACAGCCAGCTCGGGGCCGGTCATTTCCGGCATGACATGGTCGAGCAGGCACAGCTCGAAAGGGGTGCCCGCGTCATTGGCCCGATCGATCGCGACGATGGCCGAAGCGCCGCTATCGACGGTCTCGACCGCCATGCCCTCGGCCGTCAGGAGGCGCTTCAGGATGCTTCGATTGACGCCGAGATCGTCGACGATCAGCACTCGCCGGTCGAGCAGCACGCTGTTCTTGATATCCCGGAGGGCGACCTGCTTGGTACCCCGTGGCAGGGTGAGATCGATCCAGAACAGGCTGCCGCGACCGGTCTCGCTGTCGACCCCGATGGTGCCGCCCATCAGCTCAAGCAGCTCTTTGCAGATCGCGAGGCCGAGGCCGCTGCCGCCGAAGCGGCGTGTGATCGAGCCATCCGCCTGCTGAAATTTCTGGAATAGATGGGGCAGTACCGCCGTGTCCACGCCGATGCCGGTGTCCTGTACCTCGATACGCAGGGTGATGGCACCGGTCGCGGTGGATTGGCCGCTGATCTGCAGAGCGACGAAACCTTCGTCGGTAAACTTGATGGCATTGCTCAGCAGGTTCAGCAGGATCTGCCGGATGCGGACCGGGTCGCCCCACAATGCTTGCCGGGCGATCGGATCGACATAGGAGGCGAGTTCGATCTTTTTCTGCCGCGCGCGCGGGCCGAGCAACTCCACCGCGTCTTCGACCACGCTTCGCAGGCTGAAATCGATCGCTTCCAGCTCCATCTTGCCGGCCTCCAATTTGGAGACGTCGAGGATGTCGTCGATGAGGCGCAGCAACACAGCGGCTGATAGCTGAATGGCGTTCGCGAACTTCTTCTGGTCGGCATCGAGTTGCGTGCGGAGCAGCAGATTGTTCATGCCGATGACGCCGTTCATCGGCGTGCGGATCTCGTGGCTCATATTGGCCAAGAACTCCGATTTCGTCCGGCTGGCGGATTCCGCCGCTTCCTTCGCCGTCGCGAGTTCGTCGGCCAGCTTGGTCAGATCGATCGTCTGTCGCTGAACGATGTTGTAGGCGTCCTGTAGCTGGATTTCGCGCTCCTTGGACGCGGTGATATCCCTGCGGACGCCGACCCAGCCGCCGTCCCGGGTCCGATGATTGCCGCCCATGAGCCAACGGCCGTCGCTGAGTTGCCGGGTGAAGTTGTCACCTTCGCTGGCCATGCGCCGCTCGGTCGCCGCGATCCAGGCTTCCGTCTCCGCGATCTCGCCCCATTGACCCGCGGCGGCAGCCTGGCGAAGGAATTGGTCCCGGAGCACCCCAGGGACCAAAAACCTTTCGCTCACCGCGTAGAATTCACGGTACCGGCTGTTGCACATCACGAGCCGATTGTCGGCATCCCATAGAATGAAGGCATCCGGGATGGCTTCGATGGCGTCTTCCATACGGGCATGCGCCGCATTGACTTGCTCCTCTACGGCGCGTCGATCGCTGATGTCCCGGCCGGTGGTCACCAATTCAATCGGTTCATTGGATGTCGGGTCGCGCACCAGCCGGAACATGACCTCAAGCCAGACCCAATGGCCGGATTTGTGGCACATACGATAGGTGCGGGTAGCCCGGTCGATTTTGCCCGCGCGCAACAGCGCCAGGAACTCGGCCACGTGAGCCCTGTCATCCGGATGGATCGTGCCGGGCATGTTTTCGAGTTCGCCCGCGTCCAACGGGCCGGTACCGAGCAATTCCTCGGGCGTGAAGCCAAGAATCTCCCGCGTTGCCGGCGACAGATAACGGCGCGTTCCCGAAAGATCCAGCCGGGCGACGATGTCGGTCGAATGGTCCGCCAAGAGGCGATAATCGGCGACGAGCGCGGTGATTTTCTGTTCCGCCTTCCGGCCCTTGCGGATCTGGGCGGTGAGACGAGACCCCAGGAAGGCGAAGAACACGGTTAGAACCGCGAAAGCGGCCAGGTTGTTCCGGGTGTTGATCCGCCAGTCGCGGAGGACCTCGTCGCGCGACTGGGCGACCGAGATGACGGCGGGATATGACGCGAGGTGTTGGTAGCTGTTCAGGCGGGCGATCCCGTCGAACTGCGAGGTCGTGTCGAAGCTGCCGATCGGTGCCTTCTGCACGCTGTCACGGAACAGCACGGCATCCGACATGTTCTGCCCAATGGTCGCGCCGTCGAGCGGCAGGCGCGTGATCACCGTGCCCGGGTCCAGCGCGAACAGGATCGCGCTGTTCGCGCCAACATCGAAGGTCGCATAGAATTGCTGGAAAAACTCGATGTTCAGGGAGGCGACCATGATGCCGGCGAAGCTGCCATCCGGATGGTTGAACCGTCGCGTCACCGGGATGAGCCATTCGCCTGTCGCACGGCTCCGAATCGGTACGCCGAGATGCGGTCCGTGGTCCGGATGCGTCCGATGAAAGTCAAAATAGTCGCGATCGGTGAAACTGTACTGTTGGAGGGTCGAAACGGAACTCAGGAGGCCCAGGCCCGTCTCGTCCACGACGGTCAGGCCTTTCAGCATCGGCAGCGACGTGACCTGTTCAATGAGCAGCGGCCGCAAGCGTGCCAGCGAAGCCTCGCCGCTGCCGTCGATTTCCAGGCGTTCGACCAATCCGATCAGAACGGCGTCGGCGGTGCGAATCGTATCCTCGGCATGCTGCGCCAGCGAGCGGGCGAGGTTGGAGGTATCCTGTCGGCTTTCGCCGATCGCCCGTGCTCGTTCGCCCCACGCCCGCATGGCGTTCAGGCCCAGCAGCGTCAAACACACGACGACGACGAAAGCGATGATGCTGGCCTGCAGCGACAATCGTCCGGTGATGAGCCGCCTGAGGCGATTCGATATATTTTCCAATGTTGCCGCAGCCCCGTCCGTATGATCCCAGCGTCAGTGTCGACGGTCTTTAGAACCGAGAAATATGCACCTTAAACCTTAAGGAGAGGTAGCCATCCTGGGCTTACGACGGGCGTCGCTTCAATCGACGGTGCCACGCCGGACACTTGGAATATGTGAAATGGGTCACACATAATGTTTTGACTATTCAGCAGATGGCTGCGCGTTTCCAAGAGACCGTTTGAAAAGATCCGCTGGACCGAGCCCGCCGCGTTCTTGAACGGCCTCTAAGCCAAGCCCAAGGGGCGTTGTCTCGGGAAGGCGACCGATGTCTGGTCGAGACAGCTGCAAATCGGCCCGTTCGGCATCCCATGATGACAGAGCGGGTGTCAAAGCCTAGGGTGGGGCGGAGATGCCGAGCAGAGAGCGGCGATCGACGGCGTGACGCTTTATGTCGGCACCGTCCCCTCGTCAATTTTGAGTGCGTTATATGGAAGATCCGCGTGTTGCCAAGATCCTTGATATCATCGCCGAAGAGACTTCGGTCGACCGTACGAAGCTGCTACCTGAGGCGACGATTGACGATCTGGGCATAGCCTCGATCGATTTGATCGAAGCGATCTTCAAGATCGAGACGGTCTTCAACATTGATATCCCGGTGGTCTCCGAGCGTAGCGGCGAGGAATTTTCCACCGTCAAAGGACTTGTCGATCATGTCATCGCCGCGTTGGATCAAGCAAATAATCTATAGGAAAACGCCTCCCCGGTCCGGGTCCGGCGCCGCTATATGATGAACCGCGTAGCCGTTACGGGGTTGGGTGCGGTTTCCTGTCTGGGCCATGATGTCGCGGCCTTGTGGTCCGGGGTGGTTGCCGGCCAGGTCGGCATCGGGCCGATCGTCAACATGTCGACGGATCGGCTAAGCCTGAAGATCGCCGGCGAAGTCAGGGGGTTCGATCCGGAAGACCATTTTTCCTCTCGTCGGATCCTGATGCTCGATCGAAGTTCGCAACTGGCGCTGGTCGCCGCGCGCGAGGCATTCACCGATGCCGGTTTGTCGGTCGAGGGTTTCGCGGCCGACCTGCCGAAGGCGCGTCGTGCCGGTGCCGTGGTCGGCGCCGCCATCGGTCAGGCGACGCTCGACGCCGCATACTATGAACTCTATGCGCAAAACGCGGCGCGCTTGCACCCCTTCACGATTCCACGGGTCATGCCGAACGCGATCGCGGGCAATATCTCCATCGAGTTCGGCCTCAAGGGCCCGGCCTATGCCGTGAGCTCGGCCTGCGCATCCTCGAACCACGCCATCGGTCAGGCGTTTCACATGATCCGGTCGGGCATGTTGGACGTCGCCGTGACCGGCGGCGCCGATGCGACCGTCGTGCTCGGCGTGATGAAAAGCTGGGAAGGGCTCCGGGTTATCAGTCCCGAGGCATGCCGGCCGTTTTCCGCTGACCGTTCCGGCTTCATCATCGGCGAGGGTGCCGGCATCCTGATATTGGAAAACCTGGAGCATGCGGTCGCCCGAGGCGCCCGGATCCATGCGGAGGTGGTCGGCTTCGGCATGAGCGCCGATGGCGCCGACATGACGGCTCCCGACGCGGCGGGTGCCGCCTGGGCGATTTCCGAAGCGTTGCGCGATGGCGGCATCGACCCAACCGAGGTCGATTATGTCAACGCGCATGGCACGGGAACTCGGTTGAACGACAAAACCGAGGTGGCCGCCCTGCGCACGGTATTCGGCGCCCATCTCGACCACCTGCCGGTTTCGTCGACGAAATCGATGATCGGCCATTGCCAGGTCGCGGCCGGCGCGCTGGAAATGGTTGTAGCTTCCCTCGCATTGCGCGAAAGTGTCTTGCCGCCGACCATGGGGTTCAGATCAGTCGATCCTGAATGCGCTATCGACTGCGTGGCAAATGTGGCGCGCCGGGTTCCGCTAAACGTTGCGATATCGAATTCATTCGCCTTTGGCGGCCTTAACGCGGTGTTAGTCGCAAAGCGCTACCACTGACCGGACGTCATCGGGGCAGATTGCAGCACATTGAGGGGGAGCAGAGGTGGAAGGTGGGACGATTTTGACCAAAACGGTCACGCGGGAAATTCCGCGGGAATTCTACCGCTTTGACCAGCATCCGGGCTATCTGGCAGCCAAGGCGATCGAGCGTACCACGTTCAACAACGGCGTCGAGAATCCGTATTTCAAGACGAGCGAAGGTATTGCCGGTGCGACGACGCTCATCGGCAATAGGTCGTACGTCAACTATGCGAGCTACAATTATCTAGGCCTGTCGGGCGATCAGCGCGTCTCGGGCGCAGCGATCGCCGCGATCGGTCGGTTCGGGACTTCCGTCTCGGCGTCGCGCGTCGCGTCGGGCGAGCGGCCGATCCACCGGGAATTAGAGACCGCCGTCGCCGACCTGTTGAAGGCGGATGACGCGCTGCTGTTCGTCGGCGGCCACGCGACCAATGTCACGGTCATCGGCCATCTGTTCGGGCGCAAGGATCTCATCCTGCATGACTCGCTGATCCACAATTCCGTCTTGCAGGGCTGTGCGCTCTCCGGTGCCAAGCGGGTCACCATTCCGCATAACGACTGGGCCTTCGCGGATGCCTATCTGGCCGAGCATCGTCACGATTACGAGCGCGTGCTGATCGTCGTCGAGGGCGTCTACAGCATGGACGGCGACATCGCCGACCTGCCGAACTTCATCGACGTGAAGCACCGCCACAAGGCGTTTCTGATGGTCGACGAGGCGCATTCGCTGGGTGTGCTGGGCGCCACCGGACGTGGCATCGGCGAGCATTTCGACGTCGCTTCCGACGATGTCGATATTTGGATGGGCACGCTCAGCAAGACGCTCGCGAGCTGTGGCGGGTATATCGCCGGGTCCCAGGCCTTGATCGAATATCTGCGCTACACGGCCCCCGGGTTCCTGTTCAGCGTCGGCATGTCGCCACCGGAGGCCGGGGCCGCGTTGGCGGCGTTGCGGCTGATGGTGGCCGAGCCTTGGCGCGTCGAACAGCTGCGTGTCAACGCCGCCCGCTTCCTCGCCCGTGCCCGCGTTTTGGGTCTCGATACCGGTCGAAGCGGCGGATCCGCGGTCATCCCGCTGGTCGTCGGCGATTCCCGGTTGGCGCTTGGTCTTTCCCAGGGTCTGTTCGACCAGGGTATCTTCGCCCAACCGATCATCTATCCGGCCGTACCGGCCCGCCAGGCCCGGGTGCGGTTCTTCCTCAGTGCCATGCATACGGCCGAACAGCTCGACCAGACGGTCGATACGGCGGCGAGCATCGTCGCGGCGCTGAAAAGCGCCGACGCGGACGTCATTCGCCCGTCCTTCATGGCGGATGGGCTGACGCTGTAGCGCCTGATCGCCCCTGTGATGCGACGTCCGTGATGCGGCGCCCGTGACGAGAGGTTGGCCATGACGGTCCTGGTCACCGGCGCCAGCGGGTTCCTCGGTCGACGATTGGCCGAAATGCTGATCGAACGCGGCGAGCGGGTCCGCCTCTTGGCGCGGCCCGCCAGCCGCCTCGACGATCTCGCCGGCAGGGTCGACGGCATCGACCGCTGTTCGTTCGACGACGCGGCGGGATTGCGCCGGGCACTGGGCGGTATCGACATCGTCTATCACTGCGCCGGCCATGCCGCCGATTGGGGCAGCTGGGATACCTTCCACCAGGCCAATGTCGAGGCGCCGCGTGCCTTGCTGGAGGCGGCGCTGGCGGTTGGATCGGTCAAGCGCTTCGTGCATGTCAGCACGACCGACGTCTATGGCTATCCGGTCATCGCCGGCGACGAAACGATGCCGCCGACCGATATCGGGCTGCCCTACAACCGAAGCAAGCTGCGGGGCGATCGGCTCGCGCTCGATTTCGGGGCACGCGAAGGCCTGCCGGTGACCGTGGTTCGACCGGCGACCATCTTCGGACCCCGCTCCAAGGACTGGGTCGTCGAGCTCTGCCGGCTGCTGCGCCAGCGGGTGGTGGTCACCTTGGATGGCGGGCATACCGGTGCCGGGCTGGTCTATGTCGATGATGTCGCCGAGGCGATGATGCGTCTGGCGGCGCTGCCGACCGCCATCGGGCGCGCCGTCAACATCGTCGATCCGACCCGGATGACGTGGCGGGCCTATTTCGATGCGATGGCCGACGGCATCGGCGCGCCACGGCCGCGTATCAACCTCAACAGCCGGCTGGCGCTCGCCCTGGCGGCTGTCAGCGAGGGCGTATATCGGGCCTTTCGGCTGCGGTATCGCCCGCTGTTCACCCGCCATGTGGTGCTCACGCTGTGTCGCGATCAGAATTACCGCGTCGACGCGCTGACGGCCTTGATCGGCGAGTTCCCGATCATCGGCCTGCGTGAGGGCTTGTCGCGGACGATCGTCTGGGCGAAGGATCTGACCTAACAGGCTGAGCGAACAAAAAGTCGGGCCAACAAAAAGTCGGGCCAACAAAAAGCCGGGAGGGTGTCGTGAAAACCAAGGCCGCGGTCTGCCGGGAATTTTCCAAACCCCTGATCATCGAAGACCTTGAGATCGCCGAGCCGGGTCCCGGCGAGATCCGTGTCAGGCTGGCGGCCTGCGCCATCTGTCATAGCGACATCCTCTACATGGAAGGCGCCTGGGGCGGTCCGCTGCCCGCGGTATTCGGCCATGAGGCGGCCGGCATCGTCGAGTCGGTCGGCCCCGGCGTCGCGGGACCACGGCCGGGCGACCATGTCGTCGTGGCGCTGATCCGCTCCTGCGGCCATTGTCACTATTGCGCGCAAGGCGACCAAGTGCTGTGCGAGACCAGTTTCCCGCTCGATGGGCGGAGCCCCTTGGCGACGCGCGACGGTGAATCGATCGCCCAGGGGCTGCGCACCGGCGCCTTTGCCGAGCATGTCGTGGTCGATGCCTCGCAGGTGGTGGTGATCCCGCGCGATGTGCCGCTGGCGAGCGCCGCCCTCCTCGCTTGCGGGGTGATCACGGGGCTGGGGGCGGTGACCAACACCGCGAAGGTGCCACCGGGGGCCAGCGTGGTGGTGATCGGTGCCGGCGGGGTCGGGCTCAACAGCGTGCAGGGGGCGGCCCTCAGCGGCGCGCGGCTGATCATCGCCGTCGACATCGTCGACGACAAGCTGGCGGCGGCGCGTCGGTTCGGGGCGACCCACACGGTGAATGGCCGGGTGGAGGACGCCACGGCGGCGGTGATGGCGCTGACCCAGGGGCGCGGCGCGGATTATGTGTTCGTCACGGTCGGCGTCAAATCCGCCTTCGAGCAAGCCTTCGGCTATATCACCAAGGCCGGCAGCGTGGTGATCGTCGGCATGCCGGCGACCGGCGTCATGACCGAATTCGATCCTGGCACGCTCGCCGCCTGGAACCAGCGGGTGTTGGGCAGCAAGATGGGCTCGGCCCGTCTCGCCATCGATGTGCCGATGCTGGTCGACCTCTATCGCCAAGGCCGGCTCAAGCTCGACGAGCTGATTTCGGAACGCTATGCGCTGGCCGACATCAACGCCGCCATCGCCTCGGCCAAGGCGGGGCATGTGCTGCGCAACGTCATCATGTTCTAAGGGGGCGCCGATCATGCGGATCAAGGATCTCAAGACCTTCGTGGTCGGCAACCCGCCGCCGCATTTCGGCGGGCGCTATTTCATCTTTCTGAAACTCGTCACCGATGACGGCATCGAAGGCGTCGGCGAGGTCTATAGCGCCACCTTTGGGCCGCATGTGGTGGCGCGCATGATCGAGGATGTGTTCGAGCACCACGTGCTGGGCGCCGATCCGTTCAAGATCGAGACGCTGTGGCGCAATGTCTATGGCCGCGGCTATTCGTTGCGTCCGGATATTTCGCTGATGGGCGTGCTCAGCGGTATCGAGATGGCCTGCTGGGACATCATCGGCAAGGCGCTGAACAAGCCAATCTATGACCTGCTCGGCGGCAAGGTGCATGAACGCCTGCGCTCCTACACCTATCTTTATCCCGATCCGGGCGAGCCCGACGCGGCGGGCGATGCCGCGGTGTATCGCGACCCCGATCTCGCGGCGGAGCGGGCGGCCGCCTATGTGGCGATGGGCTTCACCGCCGTGAAATTCGACCCGGCGGGGCCGTATTCGTCCTTCGATCCGCGCCAGCCAAGCCTGGAACGGCTGGAACTATCGGCGACGTTTTGTCGGAAGCTGCGCGAGGCGGTCGGCACCAAATGCGATCTGCTGTTCGGCACCCACGGCCAATTCACCGCCTCCGGTGCCATCCGGCTGGCGCGGCGGATCGAGCCCTACGACCCGCTCTGGTTCGAGGAGCCGACGCCGCCGGAAATGCCGGAGGAGATGGCGCGGGTGGCGCGGCAGACCAGCATCCCGATCGCCACGGGCGAACGGCTGACCACCAAATACGAATTCAGCCGTGTGCTGGAATTGGGGGCGGCCTCGATCCTGCAGATGGCGCTGGGACGTGTCGGCGGCATCCTGGAAGCCAAGAAGATAGCCGGCATGGCCGAAGCCCATTACGCCCAGGTGGCGCCGCACCTCTATTGCGGGCCGATCGAAGGCGCCGCCAACATCCAGTTGAGCGCCTGCATCCCGAATTTCCTCATTCTGGAAAGCATCCAGACCTGGGGCGGATTTCACGCGCGCCTGTTGAAGAAGCCGATTCAGTGGGAGGACGGCTATGTGATCCCGCCAAGCGGGCCGGGGCTGGGTGTCGAATTGGACGAGGCGGTGGCGGCGAACCACCCCTATACCGACACGGCGCTGCATCTGACGATGGCGGCGGGGCCGGCCGCTTGGAACGCCTGACGGCGCCCGTGCGCGAGCCCGGACCCATCGTAGCGATGGGCCAGCAGCGGATTATCTAATGGACTTCAGAAAAAGCCCGATGGCAGGTTGGTACTGTGTGTGCATATCAACCAAAACGAGGTAGTGCAGGGGCGGTCGTACGACGGCAAGGTGGATGCCGATCGTTCAACCGTCGGAACGCGTTTGCAAAGTTTCGCCGAATGAACCTAGATCATGTGCGAATGGTCACCAGGGATGGGTCGATCGACCTTAAGAGCGATCGCGTGGTTCCGGCCTGACAAGAGGCGCCGACATATAAGCTGCCGAATGGACCAATAGAGGGGTGGGAATAGAATGAGCGAACTGGATGATCTGAAGCGGCAATACGCGAATGGCCGTCTGTCGCGCCGTGATTTCATGGGCCGCGCGGCGGCGCTGGGCGTGGGAGCCGCCCTTTTGTCGAGCATGGTGCCCGATCTCGCCATGGCCGCGGATGCCCCGCGTAAGGGCGGCGTCCTGCGCCTCGGCATGGGCGGCGGCAGCACGACCGACAGCTTGGACCCGCGCACCTATGACGAATCCGTGGCGCTTGCCTGCGGCTTCGCGCTTTTCAACACGTTGATCGAGAACGGTCCGGATAATAAGCCGATACCGTCATTGGCCGAGAGCTGGGAAGCGAAGCCCGGTGCCGCGGAGTGGATCTTCACCCTGCGCAAGGGCGTCACCTTCAGCAACGGCAAGGCGTTCACCGCCGACGACGCGATTTATTCGCTGAACCTGCATCGCGGGGCGTCGAAATCGGGCGCCTCCGCCCAGATGAAGTCGGTCACCGACATCAAGAAGCTGGATGATAACAAGATCCAGGTGACCTTGGCGTCGGGCGACGCCGACTTCCCCTACATCTTCACCGATTACCACATGCACATGGTGCCGGACGGCTTCACCGATTTCTCGAAGCCGATCGGCACCGGCGCATTCGAGCTGGTGAGTTTCGATCCCGGCGTACGGATCGTCTTCAAGCGGACCCGGGAGTTTTGGAAGACCGGTCGCGGCCATCTGGACGGCCTCGAGATTACTGTCATCAACGATTCCAGCGCACGTCTCAACGCGCTGATCTCGGGTCAGGTCGATGCGATCAACCGCCTCGATCCCAAGGCCATCGCCACCGTCAAGAAATCGTCGAAGCTTGAGGTCGTTCAGGCGCCGGGCGGTTGGTTCCCGATCATTTCCATGTTCATCGACGCCGAACCCTACAGCAATGTGGATGTGCGTCAGGCGTTGCGTTACGGGCTCAACCGCGAAGCGGTGCTGAAGACGATGTTCGCCGGCTATGGCACGCTGGGCAATGACCATCCGATCCCCAAGGGCGATCCGTACCACAATCCGAATCTGCCGCAGATCGCCTACGATCCGGACAAGGCCAAGTTCCACTTCAAGAAGGCGGGGCTCAGCAACCCGACCATTCTGCTCTCGGCGTCCGATGCGGCGTTCGGCGGCGCGGTCGACATGGCGACCCTCTTTCAGGCGAACGCCGCCAAGGCCGATATCAAGATCGACGTGCGGAAAGAGCCGGCGGACGGTTTCTTCACCAATGTCTGGCTGAAAAAGCCGTTCGTGACGAGCTATTGGGGCGGCCGACCGTCGGCGACCCAGATGCTGTCCGTCGCGTTCAAATCCGACGCGCCCTGGAACGAGACCCATTGGAAACGGCCGGATTTCGACAAGCTGTTGTCCGATGCCAAGAGCGAGTTGGATGAGGCGAAGCGCAAGGACTACATCTGGACAATGCAGAAGATGCTGCATGACGAGGGGGCTGCGATCATCCCGGTGTTCCGTGATTGGCTCGACGCCCATAGCTCCAAGGTCGGCGGCCTTACCCCGCATAGCGGCTTCGACATGGATAATGGACTTGTCGCGGAGAAGATTTGGCTGAAGGCCTGAACCCTTGTTCAGGCTGATCGGCCAAAGGCTGGTCCTGGGTCTGCTGACGCTGATGGCGGCTTCCCTGCTCATTTTCGCGAGCACGGAAATCCTGCCGGGCGATCTGGCGTCGGCGATCCTGCAGAACAGTGCCACCCCGGAAAACCTCGCGGAAATGCGCAGGGAACTGGGCCTCGATCGGCCGGCGCCGGTCCGCTATGCCGAATGGCTGAACGGCGCCGCCCATGGCGATCTGGGGCACTCGCTGGCCAGCCATCGGGATGTGGTCGAGGAAATCGCGCCGCGCTTGCGCAATACGCTGTTGCTGGCGGCTTACGCCGCCATCATCGCGATACCGCTGGCCATCGGCTTGGGGCTGTTCGCGGCGATGCGCCCGGGCAGCTCCTTCGACCGATCCGCCAATATCGTCATTCTCATGGCTATTTCGGTACCGGAATATTTCCTCGGCTATCTGTTGATCAAATATCTCGCGGTCGAGCTCGGCTGGTTTCCGTCGCTCGCCAATGTCACGCCCGACATGCCTTTCGTCGACCGGGCGTATTTGACCTTCCTGCCGACCGTCAACCTGGTGCTGGTGGTCGTCGCCCAGATGATGCGCATGACCCGCGCGTCCGTGCTGTCCATCATGGCCAGCCCCTATATCGAGATGGCGTTCCTGAAGGGCCTGCCGAAATGGCGGATCGTCGCCCGCCATGCCTTTCCGAACGCGCTGGCACCGATCATCAACGTGATCGCCCTCAACCTCGCCTATCTGGTCGTGGGCGTGGTGGTGGTGGAGGCGGTCTTCGTCTATCCGGGTCTCGGCCAATTGATGGTCGACGCGGTATCGAAGCACGATGTGCCGATGGTGCAGGCATGTGGCCTTATCTTTGCTTCGGCATTCATCCTGTTGAACATGATCGCCGATGTGATGGCGATCATGAGCAACCCCCGGCTGCGGCATCCGCGTTGATGCCCGGTGCGCGACCGACGATCATCTCGGACTATTTCGGGCAGTAACCATCTCGGGCAGTAACCATCTCGGGCAGAAATATCTCGGGCAGTAACCAGCGGAGAAGCCGTGCGGCTGTTTGGACACAAGCTCACCATCACCGCGCAAATCGGGATCGCGATCGTCATCATCAACATCGCCGCGGCGGTGTTCGCACCGCTGATCGCCCCGTTCGACCAGGCGGAGATCGTCGGCGACGCCTGGGCCGATCCCGATGGTACCTATTGGCTTGGCCTCGACAATCTGGGCCGCGACCTGTTCAGCCGCATGCTGTTCGGGGCGCGGATGTCGATCGGCTTGTCGCTGGTCATCACCTGCCTGTCGTTCTGTATCGGCATATTCGCCGGCTTCGCCGCGGCGGTGGCCGGCCGCTGGCTCGATATTCTGCTGTCGCGCATCGTCGATCTCTTGTTGTCGCTGCCGACCCTGATCTTCGCCTTCGTGCTGCTTTCCGTGCTGGGCACCGATCTGCCGGTATTGATCGGGACCATCGCCATCCTGGATTCGACGCGCGTGTTTCGGCTGAGCCGGGCGGTCGCGATGAACATCGTGGTGCTGGAATACGTCGAGGCGGCGAAGGTGCGCGGCGAGGGATTGTGGTGGATCGTGCGCCGCGAGATCCTGCCTAACGCCGTCCCGCCGCTGGTCGCCGAGTTCGGCCTGCGGTTCTGCTTCACCTTCTTGTTCATCGCGGCCTTGAGCTTCCTGGGGCTTGGCGTGCAGCCGCCCGAAGCCGATTGGGGCAGTATGGTCAAGGACTACCGCGACATGATCAATCTGGGTGTCGCGGCCCCGCTTTATCCGGCGGCGGCCATAGCCCTGCTGACCGTCGGGGTGAATTTCGTGGTGGATTGGATGCTGTCCATCCATTCGCGCGGCCATGGGGAGGGTGCATGACCACCGAAAGACGCCCGCCCGCCGAAAAGCGCCGTGCCGCTGGGAAGCACGCCCCGACCGAAAGAAGATTGGGCGAGGAGATCCTGTTGGTCGAGGGGTTGTGCATCGAAGCGCGCTCCGAGCATGGCCCCGGTCCGGTCCTCGTCGACCATATCAGCCTGTCGCTTCGGCGCGGCGAGGTGCTCGGCCTGATCGGCGAATCCGGGGCGGGTAAATCGACGATCGGCCTCGCGACCATGGGCTATACCCGTAACGGCTGCTTCATCAGCGGCGGCCGGATCGTCTTCGAAGGCAAGGACATCCGGCAGATGTCGTCGGATGAACGCCGCAAGATCCGTGGGCGGGGCGTCGCCTATATCGCTCAAAGCGCCGCCGCCTCGTTCAACCCGGCGATGACCTTGTTTCAGCAGGTCTGCGAAGTGCCGGTCCGCCACGGCTTGATGAGCATGGCCGAGGCACGGACCGCCGCCATTCAACTCTTCACGGAACTCGATCTGCCGAACCCGGCGACGTTCGGCGACCGGTATCCGCACCAGGTCTCCGGCGGCCAGTTGCAGCGCGCCATGGCGGCGATGGCGATGGCGGCGAAGCCGGATATCCTGGTGTTCGACGAGCCGACAACCGCCCTCGACGTCACCACGCAGGTCGAGGTGCTGGCCGCGTTCCGCAAGCTGGTGCGGGAGCATGGCACGGCGGCGCTGTACATCACCCATGATCTCGCGGTGGTGGCGCAGATCGCCGATCGGATCATGGTGCTGCGCCACGGCAAGATGGTCGAGGTGGGCGACGCCACCCAGGTCCTGCAGAACCCGGTCGAAGAGTATACCCGCCGCCTGGTGGCCGATCGGGTGGAGAGCCATACGGTGGTGGCGCTGAGACGCCCCGACGAGCCGCCGGTGCTGACCATCGATCGGGTCGATGCGAGCTACGGCAATGTGATCAAGGTCATCGACAATGTCAGCGTCGATGTCAGGCGGGGCGACACCCTGGCGCTGGTCGGCGAATCCGGGTCGGGTAAAAGCACGCTCGCCCGGGTCGTGATCGGTCTGTTGCCGCGCCAGAAAGGCGATGTGCGGTTCTGCGGGGAAAGCCTGCCGGCTCATTTGCATAACCGCACCAAGGATCAACGGCGCCGCATCCAGATGATCTATCAGATGCCCGATGTGGCGCTCAACCCGCGCCAGACGCTGCTGGAAATCGTCGGCCGCCCCGTCGCGTTCTACTTCAATCGCTCGCGCGAGGAAGTTCGGGCGCGGGTGATCGAGTTGCTGCGCCAGGTCGAACTGCCGGAAAGCTATCTCAATCGCCTGCCCGGTGAATTATCCGGCGGGCAGAAGCAGCGCGTCAGCATCATCCGCGCGCTGGCGGCGGAGCCAGATCTCATCATCTGCGACGAGGTCACCTCCGCGCTGGATCAACTGGTCGGTGAGGAGATCCTGAAGCTTTTGAAGCGGCTGCAGGAGGAGTTGGGGATCGCCTATCTGTTCATCACCCACGATCTCGGCACGGTCAAACGCATCGCCAACAAGGTCGCGGTCATGCTGAAGGGGCGGATCGTCGCCAGCGGCGATACGGCGGAGGTCTTCGCGCCACCGTATCATCCCTATACCGAGTTGCTGTTGTCGTCGGTCCCGGAGATGCGTGCCGATTGGCTGGACGAGGTCTTGGCGAAACGCCAAAGCGGACCGGTCAATCCGCTGGTCGAAGCGCTCCGCTGACAGGAAGCGGGGCGCGCTGAAAAAGAGCGCGGCCGGCGCTGAACCGCTGGGGGGAACGGTCAGCTGGCCCGGCCGCTGATCGCATGCGTGGGGGACGCTGCGAGTGATTCAACTCTGACGGCAATCTTCTAATATTTCGTAACCACCGATTGGGCGCCTGGAAAAAAATCGCGGATGCCGAGTTCGACGGTAAATGGGCCGTCGCGGGGCGGCTTCCACCGCATTGCCACGGGATACCTATGGATCGGCGCTGTCGATCGCGTCATGATGCGCGCAAGTATTTTACATCTTCTAAATTGCCCAAAAGCGATGGCCCAATGAGCGGTTCAACTGCCTTGTCATCGGAAGAAATCGAGTCCTCGAAAGAAATACTGCGGCACATATTTCGGGAGGCCTTTTCCGGCGGTGAGGTCGGCCTGCCGCCGGGGGCGACGGTCAGCTCCCTCCGAGAGGCGATCAGCCTGGCCCCCGACGTCGCGAGCGAAATTTTCGAAGAAGAAAAGCGCCGGGCGAGAGGCCCGGCCAACGACACGACCCCGGCCAACGATTCGGGCTCGGCCAACGACTTGGGCCCGGCTGACGCCTCGCGCCTGCCCGGCGCGACCCTGTTCACCGGCCAGCCCATCCGCCCCGAAGGGCGGCGGAGCAGGCGACGCGGTATCGCCGTGGCGGGGATGGCGGCTGTCGTGCTTATCGGCGGCCTGACCGGCTTGATGCTCATGGACCAGGTACGCGAACCACCGGAGGCGAGGCTTCCGACGGGCGAGCTCTTTCACGTCGCGGCGACCAGCAAAACCGCGTTCGACCGACTGACGGCGCGCGCGCGATCAGGCGATGCCGACGCCGCGTTCGACGTCGCGACGCTGTTCGATAGCAGCCGGCTGCCCACCGTGGCGACAGTCGAGAAGAACGATGCGATCGCCGTCGAATGGTACCGGATGGCGGCCGATAAGGATCATGCCGGCGCCCAGAACAACCTGGCCTTCGCCTATCAGCATGGGCGCGGCGTGACGCGGGATTTCGGCGAGGCGGCTCGTTTATTCCGGCGCGCGGCGGAGCATGGGCTGGCCGATGCCCAGAATAGCCTTGGCCTCTTGTACCAAAGCGGGCTGGGCGTGGCCGAAGACGATGGTCAAGCCAGGGATTGGTATCACAAGGCCGCCGCCCAGGGGCTGGCCGAGGCTCAGAACAATCTGGGGCAGCTCTATGAACAGGGGCGGGGCGTATCGGTCGATTACGCGGAGGCTGCCAAATGGTACGGCCTGGCGGCGGAGCAGGGTATCGCCAGCGCCCAGAACAGCATCGGCTATCTGTATTATGCCGGCGTCGGCGTGCACCAGGATCTCGCGCAGTCCTTCTCATGGTTCGGCCGTGCCGCCGAGCAGGGGGACCCGACCGCCGAGGTCAATCTCGCGATGTCCTATGCGAGCGGTGCCGGCACGGAGAAAGACATGGTGAGCGCCGCCAAATGGTTGTTCCTGGCGCGGGACCAGGGCAACAAGGACGCCGCCTCTTCCCTGGAGCTGCTCAAGGCGACGGTCAGCGCCGCCGACCTGGCGACGGCCCAAGCCGCGGCCACGAACTGGCGCGACTTCCATCGCGACACCGCGACGGCCGCGCATTGAGCATCCAGCTCATAGGATCCGGCTTATAGGATATCGTCGCGGATGCAGGCCTTGAGATGGCCGGGACCGACCTCGACAAGCGGCGGGACGATGCTGGCGCAGTCGGCGATGGCGTGGCGGCAGCGGGTCCGGAAGACGCAGCCGGAGGGCGGGTTGACCGGGCTTGGAATGTCGCCATGCACCAGCACGCGCGGTTTGCGGCGGCTGGGATCGGCCACCGGGGCGGCGGCCAGCAGCGCTTCGGTATAGGGATGGCGCGGCGAGCGGTACAGCACGTCGCTCGGCGCCACCTCCATGATCCGGCCGAGATACAGCACGACGACCCGGTCGCTGATGTACTGCACCACCGACAGATCATGGGCGATGAACAAGACGGTGAGGTTGAGATCGCGTTGCAGGTCCTGCAGCAGGTTGACGATCTGCGCCTGGACCGAGACGTCGAGGGCCGAGACCGGCTCGTCGGCGACGATGAAATCCGGTTCGACGGCGAGGGCGCGGGCGATGCCGATGCGCTGCCGCTGGCCGCCGGAGAATTCATGGGGAAACCGCTCCATCGCATCGGCCGTGAGGCCGACCCGGCCGAGCAGGGCGGCGGTGCGGTCGCGCCGGTCGGTCGATGAGCCGATGCCATGGATGACGAATGCCTCGCCGATGATGTCGCGCACCCGTTTGCGCGGGTTCAGGCTGGCATAGGGGTCCTGGAAGATGATCTGCATCCGCCGCCGGAACGGGCGCAGGGCGGCCCGGTCCAGATGGGTGATGTCGGCGCCGTCATAGCGGATCCGCCCACCGCTCGGCTCGACCAGCCGTAGCAGGCTGCGCCCGATGGTGGTCTTGCCGCTGCCGGATTCCCCGACCAGCCCGACGACCTCGCCCCGTGCCACGGTCAGGCTGAACCCGTCGACCGCCTTGACGGCCCCGGCCGGGCCGCGCCGCAGCAGCGTGCGGGGCAGCGGGAAATGCTTGCGCAGATCCTGAACCTCCAGGATCGGCGGGGCCGCAAGGATCGATGCCGCAATCATGTCTCGCCCCATCGGAGGCAGCGCGAATAATGCCTGTCGCCGGTATCGACCAGCGCCGGCACGGCGGCGGCGCAGGCCTCGACGGCGAGCGGGCAGCGCGGCGCGAAGGCGCAGCCGGCGGGGAGGGCGGTGGCGCTCGGCACGTTGCCGGGGATCGCGGCCAGCCGACGCGTACGGTCGCGCGCACCCTCCTCGGGCCGGGGGATGCTGGCCATCAGCGCCTTGGTATAGGGGTGGCGCGGGGCGTCGAACAGCGCATGCACATCGCCTTCCTCGACCACCCGTCCGGCATACATGACCACCACCCGGTCGGCGATCTCCGCCACGACACCCAGATTATGGGTGACGAACAGCACGCTCATGCCCAGTTCGGCCTGCAGGTTCTCGATGAGGTCGAGGATCTGTGCCTGGATCGTCACGTCGAGGGCGGTCGTCGGCTCGTCGGCGATCAACAGGCTGGGGTTGCAGGCGAGGGCGATCGCGATCATCACCCGCTGGCGCATGCCGCCGGACATCTGGTGCGGATAATCCTCGGCGCGCCGGGCGGGGTCGGCGATGCCGACCTTGGCCAACATGTCGATCGCCCGGGCCTTGGCGGCGCGCCGTCCCAGCGCCTGGTGCAATTGCACCGTCTCGCCGATTTGTTCGCCGACCGTGAACAGCGGGTTCAGGCTGGTCATCGGTTCCTGAAAGATCATGCCGATCTCGTTGCCGCGGATGCGGCGCATGACCCCCTCACCTGTCTGGACCAGGTCGCGCACCACGGCGTCCCGGCCGCGGAACCGGATGCTGCCGCCGGCGATGAAGCCGGGCGGGGAGGCGATCAGCCGCATGATCGAGAGCGACGTCACCGACTTGCCGCTGCCGGATTCGCCGACCACCGCCAGGGTCTCGCCGGCATGCAGGCGAAACGTTACGTCATCGACCGATTTGGCGATGCCTCCCTCGACGCGGAACCAGGTCCGCAGCCCCTCGACGGCGAGCAACGGCTCGGCGGTGTGGGCCCGCGGGGTCATGTGGTGCGACCGCGCGCCGCCACCGGCCAGGTGCCGACGACCTCGCCGTGGCGGCTGGCAACGACCGCGTCATGCAGGTTGGTGACGACGCAGACATGGTTGGGCAGAATGCGCACCCGCTCGCCGATCGCCGGCTTTCTGGCCGAGTGGCTGAGATCGACGATGCCATGCTCCTCGTTCAGCCGTTCGATCACGGCGTCCGGGTAATCGACCAGCAGGCCATAGCCCTCGCCGACCGATGGGGCGACCCGGTCGCTCGACAGGCTTTTCGATCCGGCATCGATGATCGCCCGCGTCTCGGTCGGCCGGCTGACGACCGTCGCATGGAGGTGCAGCGCGCAGTCATCGAGGCTCGCCGTGCCGAAACCGACCGTGGCGCGGTCGTGGTAGATATAGGTGCCGACGCGCACCTCGGTCAGCCCGGCGATTTCGTGGGCACGCCAGGCATTCGGCGTGCCGCCGCCGGAGACGACGGCGATCTCGATCCCGGCCGCGGTGAAGGCCAGCTTCGCCGCCGCGACAAACTCGGCGGTCGCCGCCGAGCTGGGATAGGTCATCAGCCCGTCGAAGCGCAGCCCTTCGGCACCGCCGATCGTCCGTGCCAGGGCCAGGGCCTCGTCGACCGAGACCACGCCGGTCCGCTTGCCGCCGGAATCGAATTCGACCACGACGCCGATCGGCCGGCCGGCGACGCGCGCCGCATCGGCCACGGTGGCAAGCGCCAGAGGGTTGTCGACGGCCGTGCGCATGGTGACCCGACGGGCCAGGGCCGCCAGGCGGTCGCGCTTGGCCGGCCCGATCAGCGGATAGGAGATCAGGATGTCATCGAGCCCGGCATCGGCCATGACCTCCGCCTCGCCCAGCTTTTGGCAGGTGATGCCGCCGGCGCCGAGTTCGACCTGCCGATGCGCGAAGCTCGGCAGCTTATGGGTCTTGATATGCGGCCGCAGCTTCAGGCCGTGCAGGTCGCAATAGGCCTGCATGCGGATGAGATTCCGCTCGACCCGGTCGAGGTCGATGATCGGAACCGGTGTTTCGATCTCGTCGATGCGCATGAGCTTTCTCGCTTGTCCTATTGGTTGGGGGCGTCAGCCGTTCGGCAGGACCGCCACGCAATCGATTTCCACATGGATGCCGTGGAGCTGGCAGCCCACGGTCGTCCGCGCCGGCGGGGCGGTCGGAAAGAATTCCGCGTAGATCTGGTTGTAGTCCTTGAACCGGGTGAGGTCGGCCAGATAGGCGGTGACCTTCACCACATCCTCAAGCTCGGCGCCGGCGCCGCGCAGGATCGTCCGCAGGTTCCTCAGCACCTGGCGGACCTGCGCGTCGAACGCGTCGGGCACGATCCCGGTAGCGGGGTCGGCCGGACCCTGGCCCGATACATAGACGAAACCGTTGGCGATGATCGCGTGGGAATAGGCGCCGGCGACTTTCGCCGCACCTTCGACCATGACGGCTTTGCGCATTTCAGGTTCCTTGATCTGGAGAGAGGGATCGTCCGTCACATCAGCCGTCGCAGCTTGGGATCGAGCGCGTCGCGCAGCCCGTCGCCGACGATCTGCAGAGACAGGACGGCGAGCACGATGGCGAGGCCCGGCGCCAGGATCAGCCAATCCGCCTGCTGCATATATTGCTGCGCTCCGGCGATCATGTTGCCCCAGGTCGGCGTCGTCGGCGGCACGCCGGCACCGAGGAACGACAGCGCCGCCTCGGTCAGGATCGAATAGGCGAAGATGAAGCTCGCCTGCACGATCAGCGGCGAGATCAGATTGGGCAGCAGATGCACCAGCATGATCCGGGCATCCGCGGCGCCCAGCGCTTCCGACGCCTCGACGAACTGCAATTCGCGCAACACCAGCGTCGCACCGCGCACGATGCGTGCGACGCGCGGCGTATAGACGATGCCCAGGGCCAGCACGACGTTGAACAGCGACGGCCCCAAGCCGGCCAGCAGGGCGATCGCCAGCAGGATGTCCGGGAACGCCATCAGCGCATCGGTGAGCCGCATCAAGGGTGTGTCGAACCGCCGGACATATCCCGCGACCAGGCCGATCGCGGTGCCCAGCACCGTCGCGACCGCCACCACCATGAGGCCGACGGCGAGCGAGACGCGCGCGCCAAAGATCACCCAGGTCAGCACGTCCCGGCCGAAGCCGTCGGTACCCATCCAATGATGCGCCGAGGGCGGTTGCAACCGCTCCGCGATCGACATTTTTTGCGGCGCGTAGGGGGCGATCCACGGGGCGAGCAGGGCGGCGCCGAAGATCGCCACCAGCACGACCAGGCTGACGACCACCAGCCGTCGCCGCCGCAGCCGTGCTATCAGCAAGGCCGAAGGCGAGCGCGGCGGACGAAGGGCCAGGCCAATTGTTGCCACGGCGTCAGTACCGGATGCGCGGGTCGACCGCCGCGTAAAGCAGGTCGACCGACAGGTTGATCAGCACGTAAAGCCCGGAGACGACCAGCAGCGCGCCCTGGATCACCGGATAGTCGCGGCGCAGCACCGCCGAGACGATGAGGTTGCCGATCCCAGGCAGGCCGAACACCGTCTCGGTCACGATGGCGCCGCCGATCAAGGTGGCGATGGTGAGGCCGATCACGGTCAGCACCGGGATCATGGCGTTGCGGAACGCGTGCTTGAACACCACCGCGCGGGCGCCGAGGCCCTTGGCGCGGGCGGTGCGGATATAATCCTCGTGCAGCACATCCAGCATGCTGGTGCGGGTGAAGCGGATCAGCAGGGCCGAATTCGGCAGACCGAGCGCGATCGCCGGCAGCACCAGATGACGGAGATGATCGGCGAGGCCGGCGCCCGGATCGCCATACCCGGCGACCGGGAACCAGCCGGCATGCACCGCCAGATATTCGATCAAGGTGAGGCCGACCCAAAAGCTCGGCAGGCTGGCCGCCAGCATCGACACCGCCGTGGCCGCCTGGTCGACGACGCTGCCGCGCTTCACCGCGGAGAGGATGCCGACTGGTACGCCGATGCCGACGGAGATGCCGACCGCCATCAGGGTCAAGAGCGTGGTCAGCATCGCCCGCTCACCCATCGCCTGCAGGACCGGCCGGTTGAGGAAGATGGAATTGCCCAGATCCAGCGACGCGATCTGCTCCAGGTAGATCGCGAACTGGGTGGGCAGTGACCGATCCAGCCCCAACTGGTGCCGCAAGGCCGCGACGTCGTCCGGCGTGGCGGCGGAGCCCAGCATCACACCCGCCGGATCACCTGGAATGACCCGGGCGATGACGAACACGATCATGGCGACCAGCAGCATGACCACGACCATTCCGGCGAAGCGGCGGGCGATATAAGCGGTCATGGCGCGCGACGCCCTCGATCAGCCGCCGAGCTTGACGTTCCAGAAGAACGGCCAAGGCATCGGCGTGTAGTTGGTCAGTTTCTTGTTGATCGCGGCGAGGTTGTAGAACTCGCCGACCTTGTAGGCGGGTACCTGGGTGTCGAACAGCGCCTGGAGCTTCTTCCAGCCTTCGATCCGCTTGGCGGGGTCGGTCTCCGTGTTGAACTCGCTCAACGCCGCCTGCTTTTCCGGGGTGTTCCACCAACCGGGATAGCTCGGATTCATGATGGTGATCAGGGTCGGCTCGGGTACGAAGGTATGGTAGGTGAAGAACGCTTCCCAGGCCTTGTCATCGCCCCGCTTTTGCAGCAGCGTCGCCCAATCCAGCACCTGCAGATCGACGGTGAAGCCGGCCTCCTGCAGGTTCTGCTGCGCCACCAGGCTCATCTTGTAGAGAAAGTCATATTGTGGCGAGGTCATGATGCGGATCGGCTCGCCCTTGTAGCCGGCCTGTTTCAGCAACGCCGCCGCCTTCTTCGCGTCGTGCTGGTTGTACCCCTTGACGCTCGCCGCGTCGTAGAACGGGGTGCCCTTGGCATAGATCGAGCCTTCGACCGCGAAGAAGGCCGGGTCGCCGAACGCGGCCAGCAGCATCTCCTCGGGCGCCAGCGCCGCTTGGGCCGCCTGGCGCAGCACGACATTGGTCATCGGGCCGGTCTTCTGGTTGAAGATCATCAGCGGAAAGCCGAACGGCTTCACCACGACCGGCTGCGCGTCTTGAGTGTTCTTGAAGCGTGGTGCCATCTCGGCCGGCAGGCTATCGGCGAATTGGTACTGGGCCGCCAGCATGCCGTCCACCCGGGTGGTGGCGTTGGGCACCGGCACGAAGCGCAGCTCATCGATCAGCGCCTTGCGCTCGCCGGCGTAGCCGTCGGGCTTGCCGGGCGGCGAGCTGTACTGTTCGAACCGGACGAGGCGCAGATACTGATCGGGCTTTTGCTCGACGATCTTGTAGGGGCCGGTGCCGACATAGGTCTTCAGCGGGTCGGTCGTCTCGGTCAGCGCCTTGGGCATGATCGCGGCCGCGCCGTTGTTCAGGGCGAGCAGCGCAAGCAGTGGCGCCAGCGGCTGTTTCAGCTTGATCTCGATCGTCGACGCGTCCTTGGCGGTGACCTGGTCGACCGACGGGGCAGCCAGCTTGCCGCGCGGCGACGCCTTCAGCCAGCGTTGCAGCGAGGCCGCGACGTCCACGGCGGCCATCGTGCCGCCATCCTGGAAATGGACGCCCTGGCGCAGCGTGATCGTGTAGAGTTTGCCGCCATCGGTGATCTCGGGGAGCGCCGCCGCCAGCAGCGGCTGCGCCTTCCACTGGCTGTCGAAGGTGTACAATGTCTCGAACACATGCTGGGTGATGATGCTGACCAGATCCGAGGTCACGGTCACCGGATCGAGCGGTCCGGGCTCGCCGATCGTGGCGATATCGATCGCCGTGGGTTTGGCCTGGGCCCGGGCCTCGTGCGCGGCGACGATCAGAAACGTGCCGAGCGCCAGCGCCGGCAGAGCCCGTGTCGAGAGTGAACCTACGAACCCCATGGCGACGATCTCCCGAAAATTCAGCGAGCCAATGTTCTGTCCGATATTTCAGACAATGATCTTGTATATCGGACCAGGCCACCCTAATCTTCTGAGTCGAGGAACGCAAATGGGTTCGCATGGATCGGTCGCCGGGGCGGCCAGACACCGCCCTTGGGGATCATGGGATGAGTAACGGGGGATGAGTAACGGGGGATGAGTAACGGGGGATGAGTAACGGGCAATCGGCGGAGTTGAAACCTGGTGGGCTGAAACCTGGTGGGCTGAATCGGGCGCGGGGTATCGATCGGGCGATCGACCTGCTTGATTGTCTCAACGCCGCGCGGGAACCGTTGCGGATCGGGGAGCTGGCCAAACGGCTCGGCGCACCACGCTCGACCGTCTATGAACTCGTCAACCGCTTCCTGGAGGCGGGGATCCTGGAGACCTATGACGGCGAGGGCCGGGTGTTCTTCGGCAAGACGGTGCATTTCTACGCGACGCATTATCTCGGCATGAACGCGCAGAGCCGGCGCGGCGGGGAAGAGGTCGTCCGGCTCGCCGAACTCGCCAACGAGACCGCTCAATATTGCGCGCTGCACGGCGACAAATACACGGTCGTGCACATGCATAGCGGCGCCAAGATGTTCCGTATCAGCACCGATATCGGCGTGCGGGTGCCGATCCCGTGGACCGCGTCGGGCCGTCTGCTGCTCAGCCATTTGAGCTTCGAGGAGGTCTGCCGGTTCATCCCCGCCGCCGATTTCGATTTGCCGGATGGCCGCCGGATCGATCCCATAGGGTTCTACGACGAGATCGTGCGGGCGCGCCGGGAAGGCTATTGCCTGACCTCCGGACTGGTCGACGGCTTCACCCGCTGCATGGCGGTGCCGGTGACCGACCCATCGGGGGGCGTCGTGGCGACCCTCTGCTTCGTGGTCACCGCCGATATCGCGCAGGCCGACCAGACGCGTCTGCTGGACATGCTGCTGGACAGCGGCCGCCGGCTCTCCAGCTATCAGATGGCCGGCTTGACGGCTGGACTGCGCCTCGCCGGGGAATGACGATGCTGGAATTGATGCGCTTATTACTCAACAGATCCTAACCGGCGCGGATTTCCGACACGAAGCCGTCGATCTGCCGGGGTGTGCCGGTCATCTGGATTAAATAATCATTATAAATTGGCTATTTAATCGGATCCTATTGTGGCGAAGTGGCGCGGCATTCGCTCCGGATCCGGTACGGTACCGGTGAACAAGTGAAACGCCTCCGCCGCCTGGAACACCACCATCCCACCGCCATCCAGGGTGCGGCAGCCGGGCTTGTCCGCCCGCGTCGTCACCCCGCCGCCTCCACCAACCCGCCACCCAGGAACAGCTGGCCGACGCGCGGATCCTCCAAAATGGTGCGGGCCTTGTCCTGCATGCGCATGCGGCCGAGCTCCAGCACCAGACCGTAATCCGATATCTCCAGGGCGCTTTTGGCATTCTGTTCGACCATCAGGATGGTGACGCCACGGTCGCGCAGTTCCAGCAGGACGGCGAACATCTCCTTGACCATCAGCGGCGACAGGCCGATCGACGGCTCGTCGATCAGCAGCAGCTTCGGTTCCAGCAGCAGCGCGCGGCCGATTTCCAGCAGCTTTTGCTCGCCGCCGCTCAAGGTCGAGGCCTGTACATCCGCCTTGCGGCGCAGTACCGGAAACCGTTCCATGACCGCCGCCAGGCGGGCGGCCATGTCGACGCCGCGCGGGGCGGTGACGCCGCCCAGCTCCAGATTGTGCCGGACGGTGAGTTCCGGGAAGATATTGCGGCCCTGCGGCACGAAGCAGATCCCCGCCGCCAGCAGGTCGCGCGGCTGCCAATTCGTGATGTCCCGCCCAGCAAAGCGGATCGTGCCGCCGCGCACCGGCAAGACGCCGAAGATCGCCTTGAACACCGTCGATTTGCCGGCGCCGTTTGGGCCGATGACCGTGGTGATCGCCCCCTTGGCGACCCGAAAACTGGTTTCGTTCAGGATCGTCATCTTGCCATAGCCGGCGACGACCCGGTCGAGCTCCAGATCCGTCTCAAGGGTCACGCCGGGGTCAATGGCCAAGATAGGCCTCGATGACGTCGGGGTCGCGGCGCACGGTTTCGGGATCGCCCATCGCGATGACCCGCCCCTCGGCCAGGACCAGGATGCGGGTGCACAGCGCCATGACGAATTCCATGTTGTGCTCGATCACGACGAAGGTCGATTTCCGCTCCCGATTGATGGCCTTGAGCCGGTCGCGCAGATTGGCCAGCATGGTGAGATTGACGCCGCCCGCCGGCTCGTCCAGCAGCACCAGCCGTGGCCCGCCCATGAACGCCATCGCGGCGTCGAGCAGCTTTTGCTGCCCATAGCTGAGGCCGCCGGCCTTTTGGTCGGCGACAGGACCAAGGCGGAAGAACTCGATCATCCGATCGGACGCGCCGCCCAATCCCGCGTCGCGCGGGCCGAACAGCCGCGACAGCATCGTCCCCTTATGCTCCTGGCCCGCCAGCAGCAGGTTTTCGCGCACCGATAATTGGGGGAATACCTGCAGCAGTTGGAAGGTACGGCTGACGCCCAGGCGGTTGAGATCGCAGGGGCGCATGCCGGTGACGCTTTGGCCGTCGACCGTCACCTGACCGGCGGTCGGCCTCAATTGTCCCAGGATGCAGTTGAACAGGGTGGATTTGCCGCTGCCGTTCGGGCCGATGATGCCGAGGATCTCGCCCTCATGAACCTCGAACGACACGCCGTTGACGGCGCCGATGCCGCCAAAGCTTTTGTGCAGGTCGCGGACTTCCAGAACCGGTTTGGGGACCCCCGGCGTCATGGCACGGTCTCCGTCAGGGTGGCGGCGGCGGGTCGCGCCGGGACCGGCCGGAGCGCGGTCGTCAACCGGCCGAACAGCCCCATGAGGCCGGTCGGGCAGAACGCCAGCAGGATGATCACCAAGGCGGCGTAGATGATGAGGTAATAGCCCTGCGCGAAGCGCAGCCATTCGGGCAGCAGCACCGCGACCAGCGTCCCGACGAACGGCCCCAGGAAAAAGCCGGAGCCGCCGACGATGACCATCAGCAGCAGGTTCAGCGAGAAACCCAAGCCGAACGGTGTCGGGTCGATGAATTGCACCAGCGGCGCGTAGAGCGCCCCCGCGACGCCGCCGAGGCCGGAACCCAGGGCGAAGGCCAGCAGCGTGTAGCGCCGGGTGTCGACGCCGAGCGAGAGGGCGCGAACCGGGTTTTCGCGCAGCGCCACGAAGGCGCGGCCCCAGGGCGACCGGATCAGCCACCAGGTCGCCAGCGCCACCAGCAGCAACACGGCGAAGCAGAACAGATAGAAGCTGCGCGGCGGATTGGTCGACCAGCCCAGCAGGCTTGGCCGGGGAATGCCGCTGATGCCGCCGATGCCGCCGGTCAGCCAATCCTCGTTGCGAAAGATCAGCCCGACCAGCGTGTTGAAGGCCAGGGTGACGAAGGCAAGGTAATGGTGCTGGACGCGCAGCGCCGGATAGCCCAGCAGCCAGCCGATGGCGAAGCTGAGCCCGCCCGACGCGACCAAGGCGCCGATCCAGGGCACCCCATGGGTGGTCAGCAGCGCCGTCGTATAGGCGCCGATGCCGACGAAGGCACCTTGGGCGAGCGACACCTGGCCGGCATAGCCGATCATCAGATTGAGCCCGATCACCGCGATCGCGGTCACCGCCCAGAGGCTGAGGATATAGACCCCATAGGGCTTCAGGTCGAAGGGCGCCGCGATCAGCACGGCCACCGCGCCGAGCGACAGGACGATCGCGAGCAACCGCCGCAGGCCGGTCATACGGTGCGCTCCTCGGCACGCCCGGCCAGACCCCGCGGCCGGAACAGGATGACCAGGATCAGCAGGATCAGCGGGATCGCATCGCGGTATTGCGCCGAGATGTAGGCCGCCGCGAGGTTGGACACCACGCCGAGCAGCAGCCCGCCGACGATGGCGCCCCGGATCTGGTTGAAGCCGCCGACGATGGCGGCGACGAAGGCGGCGACACCCAGCGCGCCGCCATTGGAGAATTTCGCCAGATAGATCGGGCTGATCAGGACCGAGGCGATCGCCACCAGGGTCGCGTTGATGACGAAGGTCAGCAGGATCATGCGCTCGACCGGTATCCCCAGGATACGCGCCACCTCGGGGTTCTGCGCCGCCGCCTGCATGCAACGACCCGTCGTGGTGCGGGTCAGGAACAGTTGCAGGGCCACCACGGCGACGATGGCAAAGCCGATGATCGACAGGTCCTGCAGGGAAACCGGCGCACCCAGCACGTTGAAGGTCGTCGAAGGCACCAAGGCGGGGAAGGCCTCCGCCTGGGCGCTGAACAGCGTCTTGGTGGATTCCTCCAGCAGCAGGCCCAAGGCCACTGTGGCGATGACCAGCGGCAGGACGCCGTGCCGCCGCATCGGATCGACGATCAGCTTTTTAAAGCCGACGCCGAGCAGCAGCACCGACGCGGCGATGCCCACCAAAACCGCCGCCCAGAGCGGCAAGCCGCCCTGCTTCATCGCCGCCAGCACGAAGAACGCGGGCAGCATGACGAACTGGCCTTGCGCGAAATTGATGGTCTGGGACGTCTGCCACAGCAGCACGAAGCCGATCGCCACCAGGGCATATATCGCCCCGGTCGCCAGGCCCGCGGTGATCAGGTGGATGAGGTCGCCCAACGGGCTTCTCCCTTTGGGGTGACTACTTCGCCAGCCGGGGCAGCACGGCGACGATCTTCTGCTTGCCGTCGACCACTTCGGCCAGAAAACTGTCGCGATCGACATCGCCGTTCTTGTCCCAGCTGGCATCCATCAACACGTTCGGCTCCATGGCCGGCGTCACGGTGCCGCCATGGAAGGCGGCGGCCAGGGCTTTGGAGTCCACCTTGCCCAGCTTTTCGGTCATCGCCTTGATCGCGTAGACGGCCATGTAGGCTTGCATCGCCGCGTGATCTGGCAGGTTGTCGTAGCGCTTCTTGAAATTGTCCCGGAACGCCTGCACAGCCGGGATCGGCGCATCCGGGCTTAGGCTGACATGACCGCGCGCGCCGTTGGCGGCATCGCCGGCGAGGTCGATCACCTTCTGGCCGAGCAGCGTGGTCTCGCCGACCAGCGGGACCGCGACCCCCTGCTTCTTCGCCTCGCGCAGGAACCGAGCGCTTTCCTCCTCATTGGAATAGACGAAGATCGCATCGGGATTGGCGCTCTTGGCCTTGACCACGTCGGCGGCGAAATCCGCCTGACCCGACTCGGTCGAGATATCCGCCGCGATCTTGATGCCCGCCGAAGCCATCTGCTTCAGGATCGCATCGTGGCCGCCCTTGCCGAAGTCGTTGTTCACCCAGACCACGGCGATGCTCTTCGCCTTGATGTCGTCATGGATGTAATTGGCGATCTTGGCCATGCCGGCGCCCTGGCTGAGATTGGCGCGAAACAGGTAGTCATCGCCGAGATGGGTCAGCTCCTCGGCCTGGGCGCCGACGAATTGCGGGATCTCGGCCTGCTGGGCCAGGTTCATATTGGCCTTCACGGAACCGGAAAAGATCGGACCCAGGATGACATAGGGTTCGCCGTCCAGCGCCTTTTGGATCTGCGCGCGCGACACGCCCGGATTGGTCTGGGTGTCGTAGTCGGTCATCTGGACCTGGCGGCCGAGGATGCCGCCCTTGGCGTTGATCTCGTCGATCGCCATCGCCGCGGCGTTGCGCCAATTCGTCCCCGTCGTGGCACCGGTACCGGACAGCTCGATCACGTCGGCGATCTTGATGGGCTCCGCGGCCGAGCCAGCGGTGGCGGTCAGCGTCAGGGGCAATGTCAGGGCTAACAGGGCAACCGCGCTGGCGGCGGTGCGTGTGAATATCGTCATCTTTCGATCTCTCCCCGGGCTGTTGTTGTTTTTCCCACCCGCTCGGGTGGTGATGCTTCGATGACCGACGACGGCGACCATGCCGGGGCCTGATTCGCAAATCGAATGCTGTTTTAAGCCAATACCATAACGCCGCATTATGTGTCGGTGGGCTCGGTGCTGAACGCTTTGGCCAGGTCGCCGAGAATGCCGTGGAACACGCCGCCGACGACCGAGAGCGGTCGAAACCGGTCGTGGATCATGGTGATGGTGAACTTCGCATCGGCCTCGAACGGCCGCGCCACGATGCCGGGAAAGGCGTCATGCATGACCGAAAACTCGTCGACCAGGGCCACGCCGGCGCCCTGCTGCACCAGCGCGCAGGCGGTTTGGCCGAACCGGACCTCGATCGCGATCTGGCGTGCGACACCGGCGGCGATGAACGCGTCGTCGACCATCAGCCCCTGCGGTGTCGACCGATCGAACGAGATCAGCGGATACCCCGTGAGATCGCCCGGCCGGACGATGTCGAGCTCGCCGACGGGGTGGCCGATCGGCGCGATGCAGACCAGCCGTCCGGTGCCCAGCGGATAGGTCTCGATGGTCGGATGGTCGACCGGGAACATGGAGATGCCCAGATCGGCCTGATGCGTCGCGATCTGATCGACCAGCAACGCCTGCGGCAGGATCTCCAGACTGATCTTGACCCGCTCGCGCTGCCGCCGGAACAACGCGATGGCCTTGGGGACGAAGGTCAAGCCAAGGCTGGGGCTGGCGACGATCCGCAGCCTTCCGGTACGGCTCTCCGCCAGCTCATGCGCCACATCCTGCACCAGCCGGACGCCGTTATAGACCTTCTCGACCTCCTGATAGAGCATATGCGCCTGCTCCGTCGGGTAGAGTCGGCCCTTGGTCCGCTTGAACAGCGGCATGCCCAGCTTGTCCTCGGTGTAGCGCAGCAGGCGGCTGACCGCCGGTTGCGAGACGCGCAGCACCCGGGCGGCCTCGGTCACCGTGCCCGCGAGCATGACCGCGCGAAACACCTCGATCTGACGCAGGTTCAACTCGGCGGCTTTCCATGACGACGAGGCATAACGACGGGTTATCGCCTCTTGTCATCTTGGCATTCGAGGACATGCCCGGGCAAGGCTGCCTGGACGCGGCCCCGAGGTCCCCGTCAGTTCGCCTGCCAGAGCCGGACGAAATCGGCGAGTTCCGGGGCGTTGAGGTCGGAGACGGCCCAGAAGGCCATCCCGTCCCGGCTCCAGCGCAGGAAGTTGTAGCCGCTGCGGCTGCCCTCGGCGGGGCCGTGGTCGAAATGGCCGTCATCCGGCCACACGAACAGGTCGATGAGGTGCTGCTGGCGCTGATAGACCAGGGCCGCGACCTGCCGGTCGGCGAGATAGTCGAGCCGCGCGCCTTCAAGCGGGAAGCCCACGGCTTTGAAGTCCTTCACCGGTGGTGCGAAGGTGAGGCGCCCGTCGAACCACGGCTTGACCGTATGTTGGTCGGTGGACACCACATCCATCAGGTGGCCCGGCTGCAGCGCACGGATATGGCCCGCGACCACCGTATCCGTCAGTCCGTCGCCGCGCGGCAGCACGAGTACCAGTGCCAGGCAGGCGGCGATCGCGAAGCCGGCGCCGAAGGGTGCCAGCGGCCCGAGCCGCGGGCGGGACAGCCGCTGCCACCAGGATGCGCGGGGGACGGTGACCGCGCGCGCCACCGTCGGCGCTTCCGACATCGCGAGGGCGGCGACACGGGCGCGCAGCGCCGCCGATGCCGTGTGATAGGGCACCTCGCGGCGCAGCTGCTCGGACAGCGCGGTGAGCCGCGCCTGCGTCTCGGTGCAATCGGCGCATGTTTCCAGATGGGCGCCGACCCGGGCGGCCTCCGCCGGCCTCAGCTCGCCGTCCATGTCGGCCTGGATCAGCAGCCGCATCTCGGCACATCCGTCGCCCTTCATGGCGTTCCTCCTTCGGCCCGGCCCTCTTTAGCCTGGTCCTCTTTAGTCTGTTGGGGCATCAAGGCCCGGCGTGCCCGCCAGAGCCGCGACATCACCGTGCCGATCGGCACGCCGGTGATGTGGCCGATCTCCTTGTAGGACAGCTCCTCCAACTCGCGCAGCACGAGACACTCCCGCAGCTCCAAAGGTAAGGCCGCCAAGGCCTGGTCCAGCAGCACCAGGCCTTGGCGCCGGGCCAGCGTCGCTTCCGGATCGTCCGCCGGGTCGGGCACTCGCAGCGCCAGGGGCTCGTCATCCGTCTCCGGCCCCGCGCCGTCGAGGCTTGCCGCCCCATTTCGCTTTCGGACGGCGAGCGCGTCATAGGCGGCATTGCGGACGATCCGCAGCAGCCAGGCACGCGCGTCGCCGCCCCGGTAGGAGCGGAAATAGCCGAGCGCCCGCAGCGCCGCGTCCTGCACGACGTCATCGGCAAGCGTGGCGTCGCCGACCAGCCAGCGCGCCAAATTATAGGCCGCGTCGAGATACGGCAGCACGACCTGCTCGAATTCGGTCGCTCCTGGCCCCGTCGCCCCCGGCCCTATTTCCGGCAAGGTCATTACGCGCTCCCGCCCGGTCAGGGGACGCCAATTCATGGCAGGTCACCGACTATCGTGGCACCTCGGTCAAACCCGGCTTGTCAGGCGAGGACAAGCGCCGCACCGCTGGTAGCATAGTGGACAGCACCTCGTCGCGGCGGACGAAGTGATGGTACAGCGCCGCGGCCACATGCAGGCCGATCAGCGCCAACAGCAGCAGGGCGACACCGCCATGCACTTGGAAGACCAGCCGGGCGTATGGCCGGTCCACGGGCAGCACGAGCGGGATCACGACACCGCCGAACACGGTAATACGGTCGCCGTGCAGCAGGCTCGCGGTGAGGCCGAGGAGGGGTTGCAGCATCAGCAGCGCGTAGAACGCCACAACACTCCCCCGCGCGGCGAGCCGCTGGACGGCAGGTAGATCGGCGGGCAGCGGCGGGACGGAACTGCGTCGGCGCCAGGTCAAACGCACCATCGTCAACGCCAGGATCGCGAGGCCGAGGGAGCGGTGCAGCATGGTCAGCCACGCCGCCTCGGCACTGGTCGTGGCGTTCGCGATCGCCCAGGCGGCCGGGTAGGTAGCGAGGAGCAACGCGACGGTGGCCCAATGCATCGCCCGCAGGGGCCCCGTATGCCCCGTTGCCTGCCCGACCGATGGCGTCTCGGCTCCGGGCGGGTTCATTTCACAACCACCGTGCCCCGCATGTGCGGATGCAGCGAACAGAAGTAGTGGTAGGTGCCGGGCTTGTCGAAGGTGAAGGCGAAGCTGTCATCCGTGTCCAGCGGCGGTGACTTCATAGCGCGCGGATTGTCGCCGTCGACGATCGTGTGCGGAATGTCGTCATGATTGGTCCAGGTCACGCGCGTGCCTGGGGCTACGGTGAGCTGCGCGGGCGAGAAGCTGAAGTTGTCGATGGTGATCTGGGTGGCTGGGGCGTCGGCGGCTCGGGCATCGGGCGTGCCGACGATCAGACCTCCGGCGAGGGTGAGCGCGGCGACGAGGAAGGTACGGCGGATCATGGTGGATTCTCCGGGGTATTCAGCGTCACGCGCCGAGCGGTGTGTCGATGATGGCGAGGCTGGACTGGCCCTGGACCCGCGAGATCTTGGCCACGCCCAGCATGGCGTGCAGTTGTCCCGGGGGCAGATCCTTGATCGGTCCCGGCGAGGGGGCGGTACCCGGTACCGGCTGCGGGAAGGCCGTCGAGCGGGCGGTGTGGAAGGCGACGTGGCCCTCGACCTTCTGCATGATTTGGTGGATATGGCCGTTGAGCACGGTCACCGAGCCGAAGCGGCGGAGCAAGGTGAGCGCCTGCGCGCCGTCATCGGTGCCCCAACCCCATTCCTGGCTGACCGTCCAGAGCGGCACATGGGCGAACACCACGATCGGCTGGCTGGCCGAGTGACCGGCCAGGTCGCGCTTCAGCCAAGCGAGCTGCTCGGCGCCGAGATTGCCGAGGCCGCCCGCCTTCAGGTCCTGCACATTGTTGAGGGCGACGAAGTGCACGCCCTGCTGGTTCCAGCTGTACCAGCCCTGCGCGGCGCCTGGGGTGAAGCGCTCGAAAAAGGCCTTACCGTCATCCACCAGCACATCGTGCTCGCCGGGTACGTAATGCACGTCGAGCCCGGCGCCTCGGACGATCTGCTCGGCCGTGTCGAACTGGGCGGGCTTGGAGAGGTGGCTGACGTCGCCGGTGTGCAGCATCAGCGAGGCGTTGCCTTTCTGCTGCGTCACGAGGTCGATCGCCTCGCGCAGCGTGCCGGGCGTGTCCATGTTCGGTGAGTTGGCGAAGCCGATATGGCTGTCGCTGATCTGCACGAAGCTGAAATCGCTTTTAGTGGCTGCGGCAGTGGCTGTGGCGGCCTGGGCATCGCCGATCAGGCTGGAGCGCGGCACGCCGCCGCTCACCGTCCAGAGGACGCCGGTACCCGCCCAGACCATGCATTTGAGCAGGCCGCGGCGGGGAAGGTCGGTGGAGGTTTCTGGGACGGCCGGGAGATTAGGCGTATTTTCCATCTCGGTGCTCCGTTACGGGTGGTCTTAAAGTGCAGACCGGCGGGAGTGCCGCGTTATTCGCGCGACGGAAAAAAATTTTCCGAGGAGCGGGGCCGGAGCGGTTTTCCATAACGGCGCGTTATCGCTATTCGTCATCTTGGCATTCGACGGCATGCCTGAACGAGGCGACCCTGTCCCGATCGGCTTTTTTGGACAGGCTTACTCTGGGGAGAGACCAATGCTGCGATCGATCGCCACCGTTTCGCTGGGCGGTACGCTGCCTGAGAAACTGAAGGCGGCGGCCGGCGCGCGCTTCGACGGCGTCGAGATTTTCGAGAACGACCTGGTGTATTTCGACGATCGCCCCCGGGCGGTGCGCGAACTGGCCGGCGATCTCGGCCTCGAAATCCTGATGTACCAGCCGTTCCGTGATTTCGAGGGCGCGCCGCGCGCCAAGCGCCAGCGCAACCTCGATCGCGCCGAGCGGAAATTCGACGTGATGGCGGAACTCGGCGCCAACCTGATGCTCCTCTGCAGCAACGTGTCGCCGGATGCGATCCCGGAAGACGCGGCGGCGATCGAGGATCTGGCGCTCCTGGCCGAACGGGCGGCGCAACGCGGCATCCGCATCGGCTACGAGGCGTTGGCCTGGGGGCGGAATGTCAACACCTATGGCCATGCCTGGCGGCTGATCGACGCGGTCGACCACCCGAACCTCGGGCTGGCGCTGGACAGCTTCCATACGCTGGCGCTCGGCGACGACACGGCGGCGATCGCGTCGATCCCGGGCGACCGGATCTTCTTCGTCCAGGTCGCCGATGCGCCGCTGCTGTCGATGGACGTGCTGCAGTGGAGCCGGCATTTCCGCTGCTTTCCGGGACAGGGGCAATTCGATCTCGCGGGGTTTCTGGCGCCGGTCATCGCCGCCGGCTATGGCGGGCCGCTCTCGCTTGAGATCTTCAACGACGAGTTCCGGGCGGCCCCGTCGCGGCCGACCGCCGATGACGGCATGCGCTCGCTGCTCTACCTCGAAGAGGCGACGGATCAGCGTCTGCAAGCGCCCGGACCGGTTGGGGTGGTCGGAGCGGGTGGATCGACCCCCTCGCAACGGCCGCGTGTCGATCTGTTCTCGCCACCGCTGCCGCCGAAATACGACGGCGTCGAATTTCTCGAATTCGCCGTCGACGATGCGATCGGCGGACGCCTGGCGCAATGGCTGGGGCGCCTCGGCTTTGCGACGGTCGGCCGGCACAAATCCAAGAACGTCACCCTGCTGCGCAACGGCGGCATTCACCTCGTGCTGAACGCCGAACCCAATTCCTTCGCGCATTCGTTCTTTCTGGTGCATGGCCCCTCGCTGTGCGCCATGGCGCTCGGGGTCGATAACAGTGGCGACGCGGTCAACCGGGCGCGGCTTTATCGGTGCCAGCCCCATGACGAGCGGGTCGGGCCGCACGAACAGAAGCTGCCCGGCATCCGCGCCCCGGATGGCAGCGTCATCTACCTGCTGGACCCGCAACGGCGTGCCGAGACGCTGTTCGCGACCGATTTCATCCCGGTCGCCACCCCTGCCGCACCCGCCGGCCTGACCCGGATCGACCACACGACGCTGGCATTGCCGCCCGGTCATCTCGATAGCTGGCTGCTGTTTTTCCGGGCGGTATTCGGCTTTGGCGCCGACGATACCTGGGTGTTGCCGGATCCCTACGGCCTGATCCGCAGCCGTGCCGTGCGCAGCCCGGATCGTTCGATCCGCATCCCACTGAACATCTCGCAGAGCCAGCACACCGCGATCGCCCGATCCGTGTCGACCTATGGCGGTTCCGGCGTGCACCATATCGCCTGCGCCACCGACGATATCTTCGCCACGGTGCGCGACCTGAAGCTCCTCGGTGCCGATTTTCTCGAGATCCCGCGCAATTATTACGAGGATCTGGCGACCAAGTTCGACATCACGGCCGATTTCGCCGCCCAATTGGCGGATGCCAACGTGCTGTACGACCGGGATGGCGAGGGCGAGTTCCTGCACATCTATACGCGGCCGTTCGAGGATCGATTCTTCTTCGAGATCGTCGAACGGCGGAACTACGACCAATACGGCGCCGCCAACGCGGCGGTCCGCCTGGCGGCGCTGGCACAGGAGCGGCAACGTTCGCCCTATCGGGCTGATTCGCCGGACTGGTAGGCGCGACTGGGTGAGCCGGCCGGCGGGGCGAAGTGCCGGCGCTCGTCATGGCACGTCGCTTGCGCTATCTCCCTCATCATGATGGCTAAAGCTCCTCCGTCGCCGCTGGTGCGCCTGACCAAGATCGACAAGCAATTCGCCAGCGGCACTTTGGCGCTGGGCGGTTTGTCGCTGGAACTCGGCGAGAACGAGTTCGTCAGCCTGCTGGGTCCCTCGGGCTGCGGCAAATCCACCGCGCTGCGGCTGATCGCCGGCCTCAGCACGCCGTCGCGCGGCTCCATCGAATGGCGTGCCGACGGCGCCGACCGGCTCTCGCCGGACGGTTTGCGCGGCATGGAACTGGGCTTCGTATTCCAGGAGCCGACGCTGATGCCGTGGCGGACGGTGTTCGGCAACGTGTATCTGCCGCTGCGTCTCAAGGGCATGCGCAAGGCGGCGGCGCGGCCGATCGTCATGGCCGCGCTCGACCGCGTCGGCCTCACCGGTTTCGAGAACGCCTATCCGCGTCAGCTCTCCGGCGGCATGAAGATGCGGGTGTCGATCGCCCGCGCCTCGGTCACCCAGCCCCGGCTGATGCTGATGGACGAGCCGTTCGCCGCGCTCGACGAGATCACCCGGTTCAAGCTCAACAACGATCTGCTCGATCTATGGGCAGCGCAGCGTCTGAGCCTGGTCTTCGTCACCCATAGCGTCTTCGAATCGGTTTATCTGTCGAGCCGGATCGTCGTGATGGCGGCGCGCCCCGGCCGGGTCGTCGCCGATATCCCGATCGACGCGCCCTATCCGCGCGACGAGGCGTTTCGGACCAGCGAGACCTATAACCAGTATTGCCGAATCGTCTCGGCGGCGCTGAAGCAGGCGATGGGGGAGGCCGTGCCCGAGGCCGACCCGGTGCGGGAGCGGGCGAGTGTCGGATAATCCCCCGGATAAGTCGGGAGAAGCGCCGGCGGGCGGCTTCGGCCTCTCCACCGGCCGGCTGCTCCGCCTGATGATGCCGATCCTGGTCGGGGTTATCGCGCTGCTCGCCTGGGAGGCGTTCGTCCGCATCGAGGAGGTGCCCGTCTATATCCTGCCCGGTCCGCTGCGCATCGCGCAGAAGCTGGTCCAGGAATGGGGCTCCCTGTCGGATTCGCTGCTCGTGACCCTGCGGATCACCGCCTTGGCGCTGATCTCGGCGGTGGTGATCGGCGGCGGCCTCGCGATCTTGTTCACCCAGTCGAAATGGATCGAGGCTAGTTTCTTTCCCTACGCGGTCATCCTGCAGGTGACGCCGATCGTGGCGATCGCGCCGTTGATCCTGATCTACGTGCGCAATACCGAGGTGGCGCTGCTGATCTGCGCCTGGATCGTCGCGTTCTTCCCGATTCTGTCCAACACCACCCTGGGGCTGAATTCGGTCGACGATAATTTCCTCGATCTGATGCGGCTGTACCGGGCGCGACGGTTTCAGGTGCTGTGGTACCTGCGGCTGCCCGGCGCCATGCCGTATTTCTTCGGCGGCCTCAAGATCGCCGGCGGGCTCAGCCTGATCGGCGCCGTGGTCGCCGAATTCACCGCCGGTACCGCGGCCGGCGGGTCGGGCCTAGCCTATCGTATCCTGGAGAGCAGCTATCGGCTCGATATTCCGAAGGTCTACGCGGCGCTCTTCCTGCTCTCGGCGAGCGGCATTCTGATCTTCATGCTGTTCAGCGGCCTCGCCCATCTGTTCCTGCACAAATGGCACGAAAGCGCCTCGCGCCGTGAACGGTGAGCGGGCGCTGCTCACGACGCTTTTCCCCGGCGCCGGAAAATGCCACCGTGCCGCTTCGTCGCCCGCCCATTACCCATCTGCCGTGAACTTTGTCCCCTCTCAGGAGATGTCCATGATCCGTTCCAGCCGTGGTCTTGCCAAATTCGCCTTCGGCGCCGTCGTCGCCGCCGGTTTCGTCGCGGGGATGGCCTTCGCCCCATCGGCGCGCGCGGCCGATACCAAAGTGACGTTCGGCACGGATTGGTTCGCCGAGGCGGAACATGGCGGCTTCTATCAGGCGCTGGCCAAGGGCTTCTACAAGAAGCACGGGCTGGACGTGACCATCAAGATGGGCGGCCCCCAGGCCAACCCGATGCAGGCGGTGGCGACCGGTATCGTGGATCTGCAGATGTCGTCGGGCAGCTTCGGCGCCCTGTCGGCGGCGCAGCAGGACATCCCGGTGATCGCGGTGGCGGCGTTCTTTCAGAAAGACCCGCAATGCGTGATTTCGCACCCGGGGACGGGGCACGACACGCTGGCTCTGATGAAGGGGCAGCCGATCATGATCTCGGCGGCCGCGCGCACCGGCTATTGGCTGTTCCTCTCCGCGAAGTTCGGCTTCACGGATAGTCAGATCCGCCCCTACAACTATTCGCTGGCGCCGTTCCTCGCCGATAAGACCGCGATCCAGCAGGGCTTCGTGACCTCGGAGCCCTATCAGATCGAAAAGCAGGCTGGCGAAAAGCCGGTCGTCAACCTGCTGGCGGATAACGGGTACTCCAGCTACTCCAACGTCGTGCTGACCCAGACCAAAATGGTGAAGGAGCATCCGGAGGTCGTGAAGGCGTTCGTCGAGGCGTCGATCGAAGGCTGGTACAGCTACATGTATGGCGATCCGAAGCCGGGCAACGACCTCATTCTCAAGGACAACAAGGACATCACCCAGGACGTGCTGGATGCCTCCATCAAGCTGATGAAGCAGTATGCCCTGGTCGATTCCGGCGACAGCACGGCGATGGGTGTCGGCGCCATGACCGATGCCCGCTGGAAGGACTTCTTCGACACCATGTCGAAGGCCGGCCTCTATCCCGCGAGCGTCGATTACAAGAAGGCGTTCACCACCCAGTTCGTCGACCAGAAATACGCCATCGATATGCGGAAGGGCGGTTGAACCCGGCATCGCCCTCCGTCCCGGATGCGCCGCGTTTCATCCTGCGGCGCGTCCTTCCGCCTGAGGCATCGGCGCCGGTCGATATCGAGGTCGCCGGCGGCTTGATCCGGCGGATCAGCCCGGCCGGCACTGAGCCGCCGGGTGATCTGCCGATCGTCGACGGGCGGGGCGGCATGGTCTGGCCCGGTTTCGTCGATCTGCATACCCATCTCGACAAGGGCCATATCTGGCCGCGCGCGGCCAACCCGGATGGCAGCTTCGGCGGGGCGCTCGCCACCGTGAAGGAGGATCGCGCCCGGCATTGGACCGCCGCCGACATCGAGCGGCGCTTCGAGTTCGGCCTGCGCTGCGCCATGAGCCACGGCACCGTCGCGATCCGCACCCATCTCGACTGCCTGGCGCCGCAGCATCGGATCTCCTGGCCGCTCTTCGCCGAGCTGCGCGACCGGTGGCGCGACCGGATATCGCTGCAGGCGGTGGCGCTGCAAGCGCTCGACAGCCTCGACGATGCGGCGTTCGCCGAGGAACTGGCGACGCTCGTCGCCCGGTTCGGCGGGATCCTGGGCGCCGTGGTCTACCCGTCACCGAGCCTGGCCGATCAGCTGACGCGGCTGCTGCGTCTGGCGGCGCGCCATGGCCTCGATCTCGATCTGCATGTCGATGAGAGCCTGGACGAGGGCGCACGGTCGTTGCCGGTGCTGGCCCAGGCGGTGCTGGACGAGCGCTTCGCCGGCCGTGTCGTCGTCGGCCATTGCTGTAGCCTCACTGTTCAGCCGCCGGACGAGATCGACCGGACGCTCGATCTCATGGCGGCGGCCGGGATCGGCGTCGTCAGCCTGCCGATGTGCAATCTTTATCTGCAGGACCGGCAAGCCGGTCGCACGCCCCGTCGGCGCGGCGTCACCCTGCTGCACGAGATGGCGGCGCGCGGCATCCCGGTCGCGGTCGCCAGCGACAATTGCCGCGATCCGTTCTACGCCTATGGCGACCATGATCTGCTGGAGGTGTTCCGCCAGGCGGTGCGGATCGCCCATCTCGATCATCCGTTCGGCGCCTGGCCGCGATCGGTGACGGCGACCCCGGCGGCGCTCATGGGGCTGCCGGCGGGGCGGCTGGTCGAGGGCGCCGCCGCCGATCTGGTGCTGTTCACCGCCCGGTCGATGAACGAACTGCTGGCCCGGCCGCAGAGCGATCGCATCGTGCTGCGTGGGGGGCGGGCCATCGATACGAGCCCACCCGATTACGCCGAGTTGGACGATCTGTTCGAGCCGGCGCGATCCCTGCGCGATGTAGCGGAAAGGGCTTGATGAACCGGGGCGGTCGTGCAGGATGCCCCGTCTGATAGACACCAGCCACGCGCTTTGAAACCAAGGGTTATGCAGATGTCCGAGAGCAGTGAACCGACCCCGCTTATCCTTCCCTTCCTGAAGCCGCTCTACACCTCGACCAGCGATCTCGTCGATCTGCTGTTCCGCTTGCTGGTCGGCCTGGTCTTCGTGCCGCACGGCTATGCCAAGCTGTTCGTCGGTACCGATAATTTCATCAAATTTTTCGGCAACCTGGGTCTGAACCCGCCGGGGGCATTCGTCTATTTCATCGGGAGCCTGGAGTTCTTCGGCGGTCTCGCGATCGCGTTCGGCTTCCTCACCCGGCCGCTCGCCCTCATGCTGTTCGTCAATATGACGGTAGCCGCCATCATGGTCCATCTGCCCAAGGGCTGGAGCGGGCCGGGTGGTGCCGAATACGTCGTCGTGCTGGCGGTGATCTCGCTCGTTCTGGCCGCTCGGGGCAGTGGCCGGATCTCGGTCGACCGGCTGCTCATCGGCCGGGAATTCTAACTGCCCAATTCTAATCGACCACCGGCCGGGGGCCCGGCCGGTGTTGGTTAACCAATCATTAAGTTCATTCCCTGAGGTCCCTGAATCCGTTAAGTTAGGTTAACGGATCGTTAATCGAATGGCGGGGCTTCGGGGGTTGCGTAATGGTGTCGTTGTCCTTTGAAACGCCGACACGGCTCGCTCGTGGACGGTGGGCTCGTAAGCCGCAGCATTTGCTCGGGACGAGCGACATCGACATGGACGATGTCGAGGAGTTGTGCGATCTCGCCCATGCCTACGAGCAGGGCGGCGCCCTGGCGGCCAGGGCCTCGGGGCACAGCGTCGCCATGTTGTTTTTCCAGCCGAGCACGCGAACGCGCGCCGGCTTTCAGGCCGCGACGGTGGCGCTCGGCTCCCATGTGATCGGTTTCGAGGATATGTCGGCCTCGCGCTCGAATCAGCGCACCGGCGAGTCGCTGGAGGATTGCGCCGCGGTCTTCTCGCGCCTGTGCGACACCATCGTGGTCCGCCATCATGAGATGGGAGCGGCGGCACGCATGGCGGCGAAATCCGTCTGTCCGGTGATCAATGCCGGCGATGGCTGGAACGAGCATCCGACCCAGGCGCTGATCGACATCTTCGCCCTCAGATGCGGGTTAGGGGCGCTCCGGGATACCAGCATCGCCTTCGGCGGCGATCCACGAGGCCGCACGGTGCGCTCGTTGGTTCAGCTCCTGCGCTATGAAGCACCGAGGGAAATCGTGTTCTGCCCGCCGCCCCATATCCCGGTTCCCGAGGATATTCTGGACGCGATCGCGGATAATCAGATCCGCTGTCGGCTGGTGTCGGACATCACGCAGGTGCTGACCGACTGCGATGCCGTCATGATGGCCCCCTATGACATGTCGGATATCGGCGAGGCGGCGGCGTCCGGGTATGTGTCGCCGAGGACGACGCCCGATAGCCATGTCGTCACGCCTGAGAAGATCGAGCGATGCGGGTCCGACACGCTGCTCTTTCATCCGCTGCCGCGCCAGGATGAGATTCACCCGAGCTGCGACGACCTCGACCAGGCGATGTATTTCGAACAGGTCCGCCTATCGAAATTCATGCGTATGGCTATATTGAGCCGGACGTTGTCCAGGATCTGAAAAGGCCGCGCGCGTTTGAAATTTCGTGGGGACGTCGCCGGACTTGCGCCTGTCATTCTATGGATGATGGGTGCCTTGGCGTCCTTCGTGGTCTCGGCCGTTTCGATCCGCACGCTCGCGGCGCATTTCAATGTCTTCGAAATCAATGTGGTCCGCACAGGCGGTGGATTGGCGCTGCTCGTCGCCGCCCTCATAGCCTCGCCATCCCTGCGCGGCCTCGTCGATATCACCGAGCTACCCAGGCATATTCCGCGAAACCTCGTGCACTCGCTCGGCGGTCTCCTGTGGACGCTGGCGATCTCGTGCCTGCCGCTGGCGACCGTGTTCTCGCTGGAATTCACCTCGCCGGCCTGGGCGGCGTTGCTGGCCTTCCCGATCATCGGCGAGCGGATCAGGCGCGACACCCTCATCGGTATCGCGGCCAGCCTGGTCGGCGTGTTGATCGTTCTGAGGCCGTCGCCGGCCTCGTTTCATCTCACGGCCTTGCTGCCGCTTGGCGCCGCCTTGTGCATCGGCCTGTCGGCTCTCCTGACCCGGCGGCTGACGCGGACCCAAAGCATCTTCGCCATCTTGTTTTGGATGATGGTCATTCAATTGGCGCTCAACCTCGTGGGCGCATCGATCCTCGCCCGCGTATCGAGCGGTGCGCCGAGCCTCTCGCCGGACATCTCGACCCTGACCATGGTCGCGATGGCGGCGCTGGCGATCGCCGGCCTTTGCTCGCAATTGTGCCTGTCGAAAGCCCTCCAGATCGCCGAGGCGAGCATCGTCCTGCCGCTCGATTTTCTCCGCGTGCCGCTGATCGCCGGCGTCGGCTTCGTGCTTTATCAGGAACCGATCGATGTCTGGGTCTTCGCGGGGGCGGTCGTGATCGTCGCCGGCATCGTGGTCGGTCTCATGCCGGCGCAACAGAAAATCGTGACGGTCGAAAGCCGATGACGATGCCAATATAAGCGGGTCCAGTATGTGCAGGGTGACCCGCGTGGCATCGCCGGCAAGGCGTTCGAAGGAGACATCGTGATCGATTGGCAGGGCTTTGATTGGCAGGGCTTTCAGGCGGAACTCGGCGACATTCCCTGCATCACCGAGCGGGCGCTGGTCAGGCAGAAGAGTCGCGATTTCTTCTGGTACAGCCCGATCCTGAAGGCGGCGCTCAACGATAAATCGGCCGATCTGGTGGTTTGTCCGCGCAACGAGGCCGATGTCGTCGCGGTGTCCGCCCTCTGCGCGCGCCATCGCGTGCCGCTTACCGTGCGGGGCGCCGGGACAGGCAATTACGGTCAGGCGGTGCCGCTCGAAGGCGGGGTCGTGCTCGATATGACCGGCCTCAACCGGGTCCTCTCCGTCGATGCCGGGTTGCTGAGGGTCGAACCGGGCTGCCGGCTGATCGATATCGAAAGTGCCGTCGCCGAAGCGGGGTGGGAGCTGCGCATGTACCCCTCGACCAAGCGGACCGCCACGATCGGCGGCTTCGTCGCCGGCGGCAGCGGCGGGATCGGCTCGATCACCTATGGCGGCTTGCGCGAACGCGGCAACATCGTCGCGGCGCGCGTCGTCTCCTGCGAGGCGGAGCCGAGGATCGTCGAGCTGACCGGCGATGCGATCAACCGCGTCAACCATGCCTATGGCACCACCGGCATCATCACCGCCCTCAGCATCCCGCTGGCACCCCGTCTGCCCTGGGTCGACGTGATCGCGGCGTTCGACGACTTCATGACCGCCGTGCGCTGCGCCCGCATGTTGGGCCTGTCCGATGGCATCGCCAAGAAACTGGTCACCGTGCTGGCGCATCCGCTGCCGCAGAACCTGAAGGGGTTGACCACGCCGGAGGGCAAGCATCTGGTGATCGCGATGATCGCCAGCCACGCGCTGACCGGCTGGACCGACCTGCTGGGCGATTTCGGCGGTACCGAGATCCTGCGCCGGCCGACCGCCGAGGCGGAGACCGATGCCCAGCTGACGCCGGTCTATGAATACACCTGGAACCACACGACCCTGCATGCGCTGCGCAAGGACAAGTCGGTGACCTACCTGCAAAGCCTGTTTCCCGCCGACCGGACGCTGGAGCTGATCGAGGAGACGTATCGCAGCTATGGCGACGAGCTCATGATCCATCTGGAATTCCTGCGCGCCGGCGGACAGGTCACCTGCAGCGCCCTCCAGGTCGTGCGCTTCTCCACGCCCGAGCGGTTGAACCAGATCATCGCCGAGCTGGAGGCACGCGGCATCCTGATCGCCAACCCCCATGTCTTCACCCTGGAGGACGGCGCCGGCCATAAGCGCATCGGCGGGGATCAACCCGCCTTCAAGCGCGAGATGGACCCGGCCGGCCTGCTCAATCCCGGCAAGATGCGCAGCTTCACGGTGGCTTAGAACCGCGCCATCGCCTTGGTCACCCGGTCGAGGAAGCGGGCACGGGTCGCCGGTGTGGACCGGTTCATATCGTAATGCGCGATGAAACTGGCGCGGGCGCCGCCGCCGGCCGTGCGCGGCAGATAGCGTGTCACGAACCGTCGCGGATAGTCGCCCATCAGGAAATTGACCCAGCGCGTCTGCCCATAGGTGACGATGCCGGCGATTTTGCGGATGTTGCGCAGCGCGCCCCGTGCCTTGCCATTGGGCAGCAGCTCGAAGGCGACGCCCGGCAGGAAGACCCGATCGAAAAACCCCTTCAGCATCGCCGGCGGCCCGAAGATCCATGTCGGAAAGCAGAGGACCATCGCCTCGGCGCGCGTCAACCGGTCGATATACCCGGCGACCGGTGCCTGGTTGGATGGTATGCTGTGATAGCCCAGCCGCTCCGCGCGTGACACGGCGGGCTCGAAGGCTTCGGCGTAGAGATCCAGCAGATCGACCTCATGCCGCGCCGCCAATGCCTCGACGACCTGAGCCTTGATCGCGGCGTGATAGCTGGTTTCGACCGGATGAGCGAAGATTACCAGGACGCGCATCGAGCCATCCTTGTCTTTGCGGAAGTGGTCCTTCGAGGGCTTGCAAGAGGCGGGCAAACCCCAGGCTGGACAGCTAAAAATTGTCATTACGATCGACGTGTCCGCCGGAGTCGAACGCCTTGTCGCACTCGCAACGTCTGGTATCATTGACTAATTTTTTCGCCACCTTATCTAGCGACGAGCCCAGCGCAGTGAAGGCAACTGGATGAGCCGCAACCCGTTCAATCAACTGGTCGAGCCCGGGGGGAGCGTTCCTCCCCGTCTGCCTGGCTATACGCTGGGTCTCGGTCGCGAGCACCTGGAGATCGCCCAGTCGGCCGCCGGGATCGGCAGTTGGGAATGGGATGTCGCGACCGGCAACAGCCTTTGGTCGTCGGAACAGTTCAAGCTCTACGGCATCGGCCCGGACCAGGCCGGCACCGTCAGCCACGCCGAGGTGATGGCCGTCATCCACCCGGACGACAGAGGATCGCTTCACACGGCACTCAACCACGCCCTGCAAACCGGCTCGTTCAACGCCGAATTCCGGATCCTGCGGGGCAACCAGACCAGATGGATGATCGGACGCGGCACGGTGATCTCCAATGATGGGGACCAGCCTGTCCGGGTCGTCGGCATCACCATGGATGTGACCGATCGCAAGCAGGCGGAACAGGCATTACAGGATGCCACTCGGGCGAAAAACCGTCTGTTGGCCGCCGCGGGTCATGACCTGAAGCAGCCGTTGCAGGTCGTCCTCTACGCTTTGGAGGGGATGCTTGAGGCGCAGTCCGCGGAAAAGCGACAGCAGCTTTTCGAGCGCGGCGACCGCGCTGTCGGGCGGTTGATTTCCGCCCTCGACAGCCTGCTGGCCGCCTCGCGGTTGGATCTCGGCGGGGTGCAGCCGGTCATCGAGACCTTTTCCATGTCCGATGTCATCGGGTATTTGAAGGACAGTTTCGCTCAGGCGGCCAGCGCCAAGGGGTTGCGCCTGACGCTGTTGCCGTCTTCGGTGATGGTGCGCACCGATTCCGAGCTGTTGCTCGCCATCCTGAGCAACCTGATGAGCAATGCCCTTAAATACACCAAGGAGGGCGGCATCCTGGTCGGCTACCGGCGGCGCGGTGCCGCGCTGTCGATCGAGGTCGTCGATACCGGCATCGGCATCCCGCCGGACAAGGTCGAGAAGATCTTCGAGGAATTCCAGCAGGTCGACAGCAAGCAGGACGGTTTTGGCCTGGGCCTGTCGATCGTCAAGCGCACCGCCGATATCCTGGGCCTCTCGATCGGCGTCTCCTCCGTCGTCGGCCGCGGTTCCCGCTTCACTGTGCTGGTGCCGCTGGCGCGCGCGCGGTAGCGCGACGGCCGGATTGCCATCGCCGCCGCACAAGGCATCCCCTTCGGAGGAACGATGCGCGCCCTGATCCTCGCCGCCATCCTATGGGCCGCCCAAGCGGCGGCTGTTCGGGCGGAACAGCCAGCTTTCCACGCGGAGTCCGCCCCCGGGCTGTGTAAGGATGCGCCGGGCGTCGATCGCGTGGCGGTGCACCGGCAGTTCGAGAAAGACATCGCGGCGTTTCTGCATCAGAGTCTCCGAGGCGCCGCATCTCGGCTGCCGTGAGGATGTTTTCCGATGATCACGCTCGCCACCTCATTCACCTGCATGACGTTGTTGGCCGCCTGTTCCACCGCCAATGCCGCGTCGCCCGAGGCCGCCAAGGATCTGGCGCCGAGCGGCCGGCTGCGCGCCGCCATCAATTTCGGCAATCCGGTGCTCGCCCAGAAAGATCCCAAGACCGGCGAACCCCAAGGCGCTTCGGTGGCGTTGGCGCGGGAACTCGGCCGGCAACTCGGCGTGCCGGTTGATCTCGTGCCGTTCAACGAGGCCGGGGCTGTCTTCGAGGCGGTCAAGATCGGTGCCTGGGATATCGCCTTCCTGGCGATCGACCCGGTGCGTGCCGCCGGCATCGATTTCACGGCACCCTATGTGGTGATCGAGGGCACCTATCTGGTTCCCGCGGGCTCGGCGCTGCGGCGGATCGAGGATGTCGATCGGGACGGGATCCAGATCGGCGTCGCCAAGGGCAGCGCCTACGACCTTTATCTCACCCGCGCGCTGAAGCATGCCCGGATCATCCGCGCGGATAACTCGGCCGGCGCCGTCGCCCTGCTGGAGCAGAACAAGGTCGAGGCCCTGGCCGGGGTGAAGCAGCCGCTGGTCGAGTATGCCCAGGCACATCCGGAGACACGCGTGATCCCCGGCCGCTTCATGGAGATCAACCAAGCCATGGGCGTGCCCAAGGGACGGCGGGCGGCCGAAGCCTTCCTGCGCGACTTCGTCGAGACGATGAAATCCTCCGGCTTCGTCGCCAGAGCGCTGGCCGCGAGCGGTCAGGCCGACGCGACCGTGGCCCCACCGGCGCCGTAGTCTGCTTCGTGCCGGTCACCGTCGATACACAGGAACATGCCCAAGAGGGCGAGCAATCGGCCGGCTGACGCCGCCGGATTCAACCGCCATAGGATTTCCGCGATGTCCCGTATCGACGGCTCCCCCGGCACGGCCGAGCAAAGCCCCTGCGCCGCCGCCATGCTGCCGCTCGACCAGGCCAGCAGCCTGCCTGCCGCCTGCTACACCTCCCAGGCGTTCTTCGATGCGGAGATGACGCATATCCACCGGCGCGGCTGGTTCCTGGCCGGCCGTGCCGACGAGTGGCCGAAGCCGGGGGATTATCGGGCGATCGAGACGGTCGGCGGCCCGGTGCTGGTGATCCGCGACAAGACCGGCGGGCTCGGCGCCTTCGCCAATGTCTGTCGCCACCGCGGCTCGCCGCTGCTGACCGGCGAGGGGACGTGCCGGGCGATCGTCTGTCCCTATCACGGCTGGGGCTACGCGCTCGATGGCAGGTTGGTCGGGGCGCCGGACATGCCGCCACCAGGCCAATTCGACCAGCCGGGCCAATTCGACCAGCCGGGCCAATTCGACCAGCCGGGCCAATTCGACCAGCCGGGCCAATTCGACTATGCGAAAAACGGCCTGGTCCCGGTCCGTCTCGAGCAATGGGCCGGCTTCGTGTTCCTGACCTTCGACGAGGCGGCGCCCCCTTTGTTGGCGCAGCTGGGTGACCTGCCGGCGACGTTCCGCGATCATCACCCGGAAGACATGATCTGCACCTGGCGCGAGGACATCGAGACCGACTGCAACTGGAAACTGCTGCTCGAAAACGCGCTGGAGAGCTACCACACCAGTCTGGTGCACGCGAAAACCGTGGGCACGCAGCATTCGGAAAGCATCGTCACCCAGGGCGGCTGGCAGGCGATCCAGGTGATCAGCGAGCGCTCCACCGCCGTGTTGGGTGATGCACCACCGCCGTTTCCGCCGATCGAGGGGCTCGGCGCCGCCGCCCGGCGCGGCACCTATTTCACGCTGATCCATCCGACGACGCAATTCGCCGTGGCGCAGGATTGCCTGTGGTGGCTGGCCGTGCGTCCGGTGGCGCCCGATCGATCGGTGCTGTCGCTTGGCGGCTGTTTCCCGGCGGCGACCACCCGGCGGCCCGATTTCGAGCGGGAGGCGCTGGCTTATTACGATCGGTGGCACCGGGTGGCGCTGGAGGATGTCGGCATGCTGGCGTCGCAGCAGCGTGGCCTGACCTCCATCCTGCACCGTCCCGGTCCGCTATCGTGGCGCGACGATCAGGTGCATCGGTTCGGTCGCTGGGTGCTGGGGCAGGTGCCGGCGGAACTCTGGCCGCTCCGCTAAAATAAAAGAAACCCCCGGTGCCCGCCCAAAATTGACGGGACCCCGGGGGAGCCGATCATCGCTCAGTGGGCACTCGGATCCGTTGCTCTATCGTGAATCCGGTCGGGGAGGGGAGGAGGGCCAGCCCGCCGGCGATATGCGCAAGGACGATAATACCGAAGCTCACCGCTCCGACGGCATCGCACACGGCGAAAGTGACGAGCGTTGGGGCGCTGGTGGCACAAGCGATCGTGAGCGTCAGGAGTGCCGTCGCTCCCAGGAAGAGCCAGATCATGCAACCGATCAAAATAGCTTGATGCTTGACCATGGCGGCCCCTCCAACGGGATCCAACGGGTTACCTGAGGCGTATACTGCGACGGGAGGGGCGGATCGGCTGTGAACTGGGCCACAGCCGATGTCGAATTTCGACCCGTCGTTCCCGGCCGTCGTTTCGCGCTGGTGCCGTTGCACAGGGAATTTGACGGGTTGAACGGCGGGTTGGCTTCGATGCCGGGCGGTCTTTTGCGGTCCCGGACCGCCTGGCCGAGATGGGCCGATAGCGGCTGGACAGCTTTCGGGCGGCCCTGGGTGAGAAGCGGCCATTTAACCTCTTGGCAGTTCCCGACCCATGATGGTCGCTCCTGAGTTGGTCAGATCGGCCCAAAAGCAGTCGTAGCATTTGCCGCCAAATGCGACCCGCGAGACGCTGCTCCTTCCGCTCCAACGCGCAATAACACTCGGACTCCGCCGCCTGCTGGATGAAGGGACGGCGGCATCGGGATGATTGACATCCGAACGGCTCTATGGCGCAAAGTCCTTCATTTCAGTGTGGGCTGCGGCATCGGAAATATTCAAATCTACCGAGAAGATGTATCCAAACCCCAAGGGGCGAACCTGAATGGATTTCCGCGACGCCTGGGCAAAGCTGCAACGTGAGGAGGATGAGCGCTATATGGCGTGCATCGCCAAAATCGATTCAGAGCGCCGGGGAATTGGCATTACGTGTCCGTATTGCTTGACACTCAATTGGGTAGTTCTCCCTGCCCAAAGGCAAGGCAATGTGATGCCACTTAAGCTGGCTTGCCCAAAGGCCTGCGGATATTATGGAGACGTAGATCTTTTTGCCCCAAGGCAGCTTACTGCAAAGCAGATCGCGGACTTCGATGTCGAGTATGTTTGTCGCCGCGACATGACAATTACGCGCTCATTTGGAAAATTCCTCAGGTGCCCGTTTTGCGCTTATGAGAATTGTCGCGAAATAATGCGTGACTTGACTGTATTCGTGGACGCCGCTTGCGTTTCAGAGGATCTAGATCGTGATGGGCTTGCCGACATACTTTCTCGTATTGTCAGTACGTTTGACGGCGTCATGCGAATCTGCAATTTAATTGCTGTGCGCAATTATAAAAACGGCTCTATTTACGCTATGAAACCTGTAACTTCATTTCAAAATCCCGTCGCCGCACGCGATAAGATGCTGCCCGATTGGGACATGGCAGTGGAGGCAGGCGATTGGCAAGGGTTCGTTCTGGCGTTTCAAAAGCGCCACTGTTTCATGCACACCTTGGGCCTGGCGGATCAAGCCTATATTGACAAGACAGGTGACACTACCGCAGTTGTTGGTCGGAATATAAAATTGACAGTGCACGAAGTCATCTCCTTTGCTCGCCAGTCGGAGAATATCGTCTCAAATTTCTTCGGACAGTACTTTTCTTGATCACACAGGTTTAGAGGCTCTGTACTAAGTCAACGGTAGGCAAGGCGCTTGAGGGGCTCCTCGTAGATACCGATAAGTCTACTCAGGGGATCGGCTCCTTTGAAAAACACCTGGGCATCAACTCCGTTTTCCGGGAGAAGACCGGTTGCCTTTCTCACGGTCGAAATTGCGTTTCTAGACACCTCGCGGGACCAACCGGGAAATCCTATCTGCGCGACCCGTTCTTCGCCTTTGTATACGTTGATGTAATTGCCGTTCGGATTACCGATAGAACAGCCGTGCACGCGCAGACGCGTCTGAAGCTCATTGAACGTCACGATATAGGACATACGATTATCCTGTCTTCGGAACATGGTCTTGAACTTCGGAGCGATTTCGCTCACCTCCATGTGCCGTCCGTTGACCCTCCTAAAATCGGCTATCTCAACCGTAAAGTCCTCCACGTCAGTTATTTCCACTGCTGGAAGATAGCCGTGTTCCATCATAAAGAATACTGAGCTAAGGAAAGCCGTTCTTTTGTTTCCATCGTGGAAAGGATGGTCGTTTATCAATCCAAAAATAAGCGACGCGGCGATATCCCAAAAGTCAGAGTACACGAACGATCCGCCTGCAGAAGCCAACTGGCGGCAGACCGCAGAAGAAAGGAGGCCGAAGTCCTTGGGGCCGAAGCCAGCTATACCCTCACCCAACTTTAGAAAATGGTCGCAGATTAGATAATGGGCATCCATAACATCTTCGCATGTTAAATAAGGCCTATCTCCTGAATATTCAATTTCATTTATTTGGGAGTAGTAATGTAAATAGTTATCATATAGTTTTGGCGACAGGTCAGTCTTGTCAAGCATCTGCCTCACATCCTTATGACGGTTCAATACTTTCTCGTCGTCACGACAGAGGACGCTGTGGCCACTGAACGACTTAAGAGATATACGCTAGAAAACGACCACTTGGCAGAGTTGCATTAGACTGTAGATCGGCCGTCGCGGGTCGGAAGCGGCCGAAGCGCTCGGCCGAGACTGGTGTCAGCCTGGCATGCCGTGCACCAGAAAAGCGACATCCACTTTCGGTCCGCTCCGGCCGTGAGGCGATGTCCGGTAACACCGCTTCAGAGCCCGAAAGCCGACGGTCCGGTTTCCACCCATCTCGGTCATTCACGCATTTGACACCAAAGTCCGCTTCCGAGCAGAGGCGATGATCGACCGGACGGCTAACATGGGCGCAATGTTGTCGGATCCGACGGCCGTGGCGACGGGCTTATGCGCGCGGTCTGCCGGGATTAAGGGCGGCGAGGGCGAATTTCGGCTCTCGCGCAACAATCCTCAAGAGCGCCCTGGCAGCGGGATCAGGAGACACTCGGCCTTGTTCCCAGTTGCGCAAGGTCGCGACCGGGATTGTCAGGGCCGCGGCAAATTCAGTTTGGCTCATGCCCAGTTGCGAACGAATCCGGGCGGGTTGTAAATCTTCGACAAAAGTTCCGAGGTCTGCTTGCGGGTCCTCGCCGTCCTCGATCCTCTGCAGGGCAATATCCGCCTCGGTCGTCGCTTCGATTTTGGCAC